>Ga0111160_1040_pt1 | contig 23466 bp, 15 predicted proteins | sample DeeMarSeWOR28_12_FD_80265 | JGI IMG/M metagenome (GOLD analysis project Ga0111160, IMG submission 80265) | Myxococcales bacterium SG8_38_1
GCCTGCCGCCCGAAAGCTGGTCGGCAAACGCGACGAGGTCTTGTTCCTTCTTGAGCAGGGCGCCCAGGAAGGGAAGGTTTTCTTCGAGCTTCACGCTGTCGATGCCGGCGCGTTGAAGGACGGCGATCCAGTCGACCAGCTCGCTGGTGCTCGGGCGCTTGCGAAGCCGACGCATGCTCCGGATCTCGTAGAAGGTTTGCAGCGCCTGCTCGACCAGGCTTTCGTGCACCTTCGGGTGATGCACGCGCACGATGTCGTTCATGAGCTCGGGCGTCGGGAAGTCGATGAAGTGGAACACACAGCGGCGGAGAAATGCGTCGGGCAGCTCTTTTTCGGCGTTGCTGGTGATGATGACGACGGGGCGCTGGGCGGCGATGATGTCGTCCTGTGTCTCATCGATGTGGAAACGCATGCGGTCGAGCTCGTTCAGGAGGTCGTTCGGGAACTCGACGTCGGCTTTGTCGATCTCGTCGATGAGCAATACGACACGTTCCTTCGCATTGAAGGCTTCGCCCATCGGTCCGAGCTTGATGTACTGCCGAATGTCATTGACGTCTTTGTCGCCGAAGCGGGAATCGTAGAGACGCTGCACGGTGTCGTACACGTAGAGCCCGTCCTGTGCGCGAGTCGTGCTTCGGACGTTCCAGCGCAGCAGCTTCATCCCGAGTGCTTCCGATACCGCCTCTGCCAAGAGGGTCTTGCCCGTTCCGGGCTCACCACGGACTAGCAGGGGGCGTTCCAGCACGACGGCACAGTTGACCGCGGACTCGAGGCCTTCGCTGGTCAGGTAGGTTTCAGTGCCGGAAAAACGTCGAAAATCTTCAGTCATGTGAAGCGAAACTTAACATGGTCCTGCAGAAAGGCGACCAAGAGGCGCGGCGGGCAGGGAACTCCTGCAGGGCTGCAGGGGACTAGTCATATCCGACCCGCCCGGACGCTTGCGGCGGCCGGTTGGTCCGACCCCAGCACCCCCGCAGCATCTCCTATCCCCAACCCGTAGTCCTCCGTCCGCGCCCGGCGCTTCGCTCGGGCTTGGCGGCGCTTCGTGGTGGGCTTCGCCCCAGGGGCTCGCGCAGCGCCGATGCCAGTGGGACAAGTACCCGACATTACAGCCAGTTAACTAGCAAACCGGTGCTCCTTGACACCGTTATCCCCACAACGAATAGTAGCGGACCTTTGTGGCCGGAAACGGCTGTTTGGCCTTCGGTTATTGCGTGAATTTCAATGTCAGCCTTCGTCCTAGAGATCCAGGACCTCGACGAGTCCGGGAAGGATTGGAACTTTGCCATCGGCAAGGATTGGCTGGCGTCCGCGCTCGCCGATACTGATCTTGGGCCCGGGCCCGGCGATGGGCGCCTGGAGGTACATGCCCAACGCAACGGGACGGACGTGCTGGTGCAAGGACACATCACCGCCGAGCTCGCCGCCACCTGCGCGCGGTGCCTGAATGACGTGGCGCTCGCGGTCGACCTGGCCATGACCGCGCTCTTCAGCCCGGAGCACACCCGCCCGGACAATAGTGAAGAGATCGACGTTCGGCTCGACGAGGTCAACCGCGACTACTACGGGGGCAGGGAGATCGTGTTGGACCCGATGGTCCGCGAGCACCTGTTGCTCGAGGCCCCAATGAAACCGCTTTGCTCGGAGGGTTGCGAAGGAATCGCAGTCCCGGAGCACCTTCGGCCTCCTGCCGAGGTCTTTGGGGACGCGGCGCCCGATGCACGTTTCGCCCCGCTACTCAAACTCAAAGAAGCACTTACGAAGAACGAGGAGTGATCCCGTGGCAGTACCGAAGAGACGAACCAGCCCGATGAAGCGCGACCAGCGCCGGGCCCAGCACGACAAAATCACGGCGCCTAACGTGATTCCCTGCCCGAACTGCGGTGATGTGATGCTGCCGCACAGGGCGTGTCCGGCATGCGGCTTCTACAAAGGCCGCCAGGTGACCAAGGGCAAAGCCGAAGAGATCGAGTAGCTCGTGTTCGATCTGGCGGGGAAAATCGCCGTCGTGACTGGGGGGTCGCGAGGCATCGGCCGCGCCGTGAGCGTTGCGCTCGCGGAGGCTGGTGCTCACGTCCTGGTCAACTACCGCTCGAACGAGGAAGCCGCGAGGGAGACCCTGCGGCTGATCGAAGAGGCGGGTGGCACGGGCGAGATTCTCGGCTTCGACGTTGCTGACCCCGAGTCAGTCGACGCCGCGATCAAGGATGCGGTGAAGCGGTACGGGCACCTCGATATTCTCGTGAACAACGCGGGAATCTCGATAGACCAGTTGTTGTTGAGAGTGTCCGCGAAGGACCTCGAAATGACCTGGGCGACCAACGTAAATGGGGCAGTGTTCTGCGCCAAGGCCTGCATCCGGCCGATGATGCGCAGCAAGTGGGGGCGGATCATCAGCCTTTCGAGCGTCGTCGCGGAGTCTGGAAACGCCGGCCAGGTGGTCTATTCCGCCTCGAAAGCGGCCCTTTTGGGCATGACCCGCACATTGGCGCGCGAATACGCTTCGCGAGGCATCACGGTGAACGCGGTCGCCCCGGGGTTCATCGAGACCGACATGACGGCTGATCTGACCGAAGCGGCCAAGCAGGGGATCGTCGATCAGACGCCGCTGGGCCGAATTGGGCGGCCCGAAGAGGTGGCGGCTGCGGTTGTGTTTTTAGCTAGCGAAGAAGCGAGCTATATCACCGGACAAGTCGTTCGGGTCAACGGAGGCATGCACGTGTAGAAGCGTGCGTGACGGAGGAAGCAGATGGACATCGCTGAGAAGGTCAAAGAAATCGTGTCGGATAAGCTCGACGTCGATCCGGCTGACATTCAGGAAGACAAGGACTTCGTCGAAGACCTCAAGGCCGATTCGCTCGCGATTGTCGAGGTCGTCTTGGCGCTCGAGGAGCAATTCGAGATCGAGATCCCGGACGAAGACACCGAAAAAATCAAGACCGTCAACGACGCAATCGAATACATCAAAGCAAACGCCAACTCGTAGGCGGCGCGCCGCTTGCTGGTTCGACCTCCAATGAGGCGTGTAGTCGTAACAGGCGTGGGCACTGTGAGCCCATGCGGCACCAATATCGCTACCACTTGGGACAACGTCTCGAATGGTCGAAGCGGCATTGCGGCGATCCAAGGATTCGACCCGACCGAGTTCGCCTCCCAGATTGCCGGCGAGTGCACCGACTTCGATCCCTTGCAGCACATGGCGAAGCGCCGGTTGCGTGAGTGCGCCCGATTCATCCAACTCGCCATCGTGGCGAGCGCCGAAGCGGTCAAGAGCTCCGGGTTCGCACCGACTGACCAACAGAAGGAGCGAGTAGGGACTTTCATCGGCGTCGGCTTTTGCGGCCTCGAGGTATTCGAGGACACCTGCAAGACCTTGTTCGACAAGGGCCCGCGGCGCGTGTCGCCGTATTTCGTTCCCTCGGTGATTTCAAACCTCGCTCCCGGGCAGGTGACGCTCGATTGGGGATTCAAAGGGCCGAGCTACACGCACACCAGCGCGTGTGCTTCGGGGGCTCACGCAATTGGTGATGCGTTTCGGTGGATCCAGCGCGGTGAGATCGATGCGGCCGTCGCGGGTGGGGCGGAGGCCGCCGTGACTCCCGTTGGTGTTGCGGCGTTTGCGTCGATGCGCGCTCTCTCGCGGCGCAATGACGAGCCCGAGCTGGCGAGCCGTCCGTTCGACTCGGGGCGGGACGGCTTCGTTATCGCCGAGGGCGCCGGCATCCTGATGCTCGAAGAGCGCGAGGCAGCGATTGCTCGCGGTGCCAAGGTCTTGGCGGAGATCGTCGGGTACGGGGCGACTTCCGACGCATATCACATGGTGCAGCCAGCGCCCGACGCCGAGGGTGCGCAGCGCGCCATGAAGCTGGCGATTGCCGATGCGAAGCTGAACCCGGAGGACGTCGACTACGTGAACGCGCACGGCACCTCCACGCCAATGGGCGATGTGGGCGAGCTGGTTGCGATCAAGAAGGTCTTTGGCGCGCACGCGACCCACGGGCTCGCGGTGTCGAGCACCAAGAGCATGACTGGACATCTGCTCGGCGCGGCCGGTGGGCTCGAGCCCGTGTTGTGCGTCCTAGCGATCCGCGACGGGCTGCTCCCGCCGACCATCAACCTCGACGACCCAGACCCGGCTGGCGAGGGCATGAACTTGGTGCCGAACACCGCGCAGGAACGACCGATTCGCGCGCTGATGAACAACTCGTTCGGCTTCGGCGGAACGAACTGCGCGCTCGTGCTACAAGCCCCGTAGCCATGGCCAGTGTTCTAATCGTCGGTTCGGATCACGCGGGGCTCGAGCTCAAGCGTGAGCTAGCGAGTCTCGCTACGGAGCTCGGGTATGAGGTTCGTGATGTCGGGACGCACACCAGCGACTCGACCGACTATCCGGACTACGCCCATCGAGTAGCGAGCGCCGTCGCCGGGGGGCAGGGCCTCGGACTCCTCGTTTGCGGGACTGGGATCGGCATGTCGATGGCGGCCAACCGCCACCCCGGCGTTCGCGCTGCCGTGTGCGGCGATGTCTTCAGCGCGTCGATGACTCGGCAGCACAACGACGCCAACGTCCTCTGCATCGGCTCCCGCGTCGTAGGCGGTGGCCTGGCCGGAGAAATCCTCAAGGCGTTCCTCGGGGCGGCGTTCGAGGGCGGGCGCCACGAGCGCCGGGTCAACAAGATCGAGCTCTCCGATGAAGGTTGAGCAAGACGCTCGGTTCCGCGAACAACGCAATCAGTTCAAGCTCAAGTGGACCTGCGAAGACTGCGCTCTTTTCGATCCAAACGTCGGCTGCGCGCACGGCTACCCTACGCACCGCCACCGCAACAGCCGCTACGAAGATCCTCAGGCGGACTTACTTTTTTGTAAGGACTTCGAGCTGAGCTGAGGGCGACTGGAGCTACGCGCGCGACTGTTGCAGCCGGGCCATGCCTGCGAATAACGCCAGGATGTCGGGTCGCTCGGTGTTGCCTTCGAACTCGCGGTAGAGGGTGTGGACGTTCACGTAAATGCGTTCGGCGTCGAGCCAGCCTTTGAATTCGTCCAGGGTCATGTCGCGAATCGCGTCGTCGAGGCTCATGCCGGCGTCGTACCGGCGACGCGCCTGGTCCGTTAACACCTCGAGGTAGTGCAGGATCTCTCGCAGGCCGGTCTTGTCGGTGAGTACACCGTGGCCCGGGACGACGGTCTCGACGTCCATCGCGAGGAGGCGCTGAAGCGCGGCGATCCAATTGGCGACCGGGCCCTCCCAGATGATTGGGTGCGAGTCTTTGAAGAGCAGGTCGCCCGTGAAGAGGGTCTTGTCCTCCGGAACCCATACGACAGCGTCGCCTCTGCTGTGAGCCGGGCCGAGCTCGATGAGAACGACCCTCTTGCTTCCAACCTGTAGCTCGAGCTCCCCTTCGAAGATTCGGTTCGGGGGGACTGGCTTCATACCGGAGAAGTCGAAGTCCCCGAAAGCGGGAAGTGCGAGGCTCGCGGCCTCGGACAACAAGGCGACGCGGTCAATCCCGACCGCGTTGAGTATACTGCCGACCAAGCGAGCGCCTGCGCCGAGCGAATCGACGATCTGCGCGGCCCGCATCAACAAGTGGTTCCGGCTCGGCGGACCTTCCTCGAGGTCCGCTACGCAACCGCGCGTTCCGATGATCTCGGCCTCGGCAACGAGTACGTTGCCGTAGCAGTGATCCCCGTTCCCATGGGTGTTGACCACCGTACCGATTCGAGAGGCAGACGGCACTGCGCGCCGCATCGTATCGAGCATTTCCTGGGTGATCTTGAGATCGAAGAGAGTGTCGACGAGGAGGGTCTCGCCGCCGTCGGTGATCAAGCCAGCGTTACTCCAACCCCAGGATCCCGGAAGCTGGCTGTAGGCGTAGACGCCGTTGCCGACTTCCTGCAGTGTCTTTTGAACCGCGGTCCCCATGGGGCCCTTATCCCAACCCTGGCGGGAATTGGGAAGAGCGGCCGATTAGTTGATGCCCCCGAGGTCGATCGATAAGAGTCCTGCGGGATGGAGGACGAGTCCCGAGCGCGGTTTTCGCCGAGGTTGCTGGGCATCCTGCTCGCGACCACGGTCCTTTTCACGGTGCTCGCGATCTTCGCACTCCACGACACTCGCTTCGACGACGCCTACATTACCTTCCGTTACGGGCAAAACCTCGCGACCGGCCGCGGCCCGGTCTTCAACCCGGGCGAGCGCATCCTTGGCACGACCAGTCCGGGTGAGATGCTCGTCAGCGCGGCGGTGTATCTCCTAGCCGGGCTCGACGGGACACCTGCGTGGATGGCCGCGCTCGGATGCGTCGCCTGGATAGCCCAGGCGTTCTTCATCTTCATCGTATTGCGCAAAGCGTTCGGCGATTGGACAGCGCTGCTCGGCGCGGCCGCCCTCATGCTTGGCGCGGCCGGCTCCGACATCCGGGTGGCGCTCGAGACCAATCAAGTCGTCGCTTTCAACATGGCGGCGCTGTGGATGGCGATGGAGAAGCGCTGGCGCACCTCCGCGCTCCTCGCAGGCTTGGGGGTGTTGTTCCGACCCGACGCCCTGGTGTTCGCGCTTCCGCTCGCGTTTCTCTGCGCGCTCGAGCAGCGGCGCAAGGCACTCGTCCCGGCGTTGATTTTTCTGGGCGCCTTCACCCCGTGGCTGCTCTTTGCGACGCACTTCTATGGCACGCCGATCCCTTTGACCGCGGCCACGAAGTTCCAGCGTGCCGGCGTCGCGATGTATGCGCAGCACATCTATGATCATCTTGGCATTTATGTGCGCCCCGGCCGGCCGATGCTCCGCGTCCTGATCTGGGCCCTCGGCATCGGCGGCGCCGTCCGGCTGTGTCGCGAGAACCGTTGGTATGCGCTCCTCGCCGCATACCCGTTTCTCCACTACGCGGCGTATCTCAAGCTGCGACCATTCACGGCTCACACCTGGCATCTATATCCAGCAGAGGCGATGATGATCGTACTCGCCATGGTTGCGCTTGGGCGCATGCTCGAGGGTGTGCAGCGCTGGGGGCGCTGGCTAGGCGCAGCGGTTGCGGCCTTTGTTCTGTTGTCGACGAGCTTCTACACGGTGGCCCGGATCGCTACCCACCAAGACTCCCAGTGGACCGGCGGGCGCGATCGCGCGTATCGAGAGGTCGCCGCGTTCCTGGAGGCGAACGGCGACCGCGACCGGGAATACTTCGCGTCGGTCGAAGTCGGTACGATCGCCTATCTCACCGACTTCCGTGCCATGGACTTGGGCTGGTTGGTGAGCGCTCCGGGCGAGATGCTCGAAGAGGGCGAGCTCCGTTGGTTGGTCGTCGATCCCCTCTACCACTACTTGGTCCCAGCTGGAGCACCGCTCGTGTTTGCATCCGAGAGCGGCCGGTTTCGCGCCGAGATCTACGATCTGTGGAAGGGCAATACCGATCCGAACGCGCTCGAGAGGATTCGCGGAGCGGACTGGGCGTTCTAAGACGCGTCGAAGAATCGCTTCATGACGTCGATCATCTTGGGAACGTCCGCCGCGGCAGCGACCTCCCGGCAGGAGTGCATCGACAGCATCGGGTTTCCCACGTCGACCGTGCGAATGCCGAGCTGTGCAGCGGTGATGGGCCCGATGGTGCTTCCGCATCCGAGGTCGGAGCGAACGACGAAGCGTTGCGTGGTCACCTCGGCGGCCGCCGCGGATCGCTCGAACCTCGCCCAGCTCTCGCCATCGGTGGCGTACGACTGGTTCACGTTGAGCTTCACCACGGGACCGGCGCCAAGCAGCGGCTGGTGTTTAGGCTCGTGCATGTCTGCGTAGTTCGGGTGAATCGCGTGCGCCATGTCAGCCGAGATCAGGAACGACTTCGCGACCGCTCGATGGTAGCCCTCGGCAGCGCCGCCCGACAAACGCTGGAGACAGCTTCGAAGGAAGTCCGATGCTGCGCCTTGCGCGCTTCGGCTCCCAACCTCCTCGTGGTCGTACAACACGATCCCGCGTGTCGCTTCGGTTTCACTCGATACGGCAAGTAGTGCGGTGAGCCCCGCATGACAGCTTGCCAGGTTGTCGATTCGCCCCGCGTGAATGAATTCCTGACTTGCCCCGCTCAAAGTGGCCGGCTGAACGTCGTATGCCATCAGGTCCCACGCAAGGATGTCCTGGGCGTCGACATCGCCAAGCTCCGTCGCGAGCAGCGAGCGGAGCCTCATGTCTTCGAAGCCCTCGAGCGCGAGGAGTGGCGCCATGTGCGTCTGCGCGTTGAGCACCAGTCCTTTGGTGTTGACCGTACGGTTCAGGTGAATCGCAAGGGACGGCACGCGAATGAGCGCGCGCTCGAAGTCGACTAGTCTCGCCGTGCCATCCGCGAGCAGCGCGCGACCTGCGAGCGATAGATCGCGGTCGATCCAGGTGTGCAGCAGCACGCCGCCGTAGGGCTCGACGCCGAGTTGCTCGTATCCGGAGCGCCGGAGCTCGGGGTTTGGCTTGATCCGCAGGTTCGGGGAGTCGGTGTGGGCGCCGATGAGTTGGAAACCAGCCTCGCTAGGTGGCGCGCTTCCCACGCGAAATGCGGCTAGCGAGCCGCCCCCACGAACCAGATAGACCTTGTCCCCCGGCGCCACGTCCCAGCTGTCCGCTTCGTCGAGACGCCGATAGCCTGCAGCTTCCAACCTTGCTGCGGTCTCCGCGACGGCGTGATAGGGGGTTGGGCAGGCGTCGATATAGTGGAGCAGATCCTGAACCGGCACGTTCTTCCTCATTTCGCGAGGGAGCGTACACCAGCGCGGTGTACTTTGCCCGGAAGCTCGCGGCCCACGATGGCTTCGGCGACCTGGCCGGCCTGCCACAACTTCTCGAGGTCGATGCCGGTCTCGATTCCCATGCCGTGCAGGGTGTAGACCAAATCCTCGGTGGCGAGATTGCCCGCGGCGCCGGGCGCGTACGGACAACCGCCAAGCCCCGCGACCGAGGCGTCGAAAGTCGTGATCCCCATCTGCAATCCGGCCAAGACGTTGGCCAGCGCCGTGCCCCGCGTATCGTGGAGATGGAGCGCGACCTTCTCGAGAGGAATCTCCCGGGCGAAGAGCTCGACGATGCGCTGCGTCTGAATCGGTGTCCCGACGCCGATGGTATCGCCGAGCGACACTTGGTAGCAGCCTGCGGCGAGTAGCTCCTTGGCGAGCATCAACCCCCGTGCCGGGTCGACGTCTCCTTCGTACGGGCAGCCCCACATGGTCGAGACGTAACCGCGCACCGCGATCCCTCGTTCGACGGCGGGCCCAATGACGGGCTCGAATCCCTTCAGCGTCTGCGCCACGGTCTTGTTCACGTTCTTGAGGTTGTGGGTTTCGCTCGCGCTCACGAACACCGCGATTTCATCGATGTCTGCGGCGATGGCGCGCGCGAGGCCCCGCGCGTTCGGGCAGAGGCCCGCGTAGGTCACCCCTTGGCGCCGTTCGATCATCCGGCACACCTCGTCGGCGTCGGCCATCTGAGGCACCCACTTGGACGCGACGAAGCTCCCGATCTCGATCCGCCTGACCCCAGCGTCGACGAGCGCCTCGATCAGGCGGACCTTCGCGTGTGTCGCGACCTGCGCGCTTTCGTTTTGCAGGCCGTCTCTCGGCGAGACCTCATAGACGGACACCTCGGACGGCAGCTTTGAACCCGGATCCATATCCTTCATCTACTTTGCCTTCGCCGCTGTGCAAAGTCCGCGGTAATTCATCGAAAAACGCCCCTGTGGACCCGCAGGTACCTAGCCCCGACAGGCGATCTGTTAGATACTCCGACCCGCATGACGACGCTGACCGCTTTGATGCTTGCAACACCTCTGTTTGGCATGTCGTTGCAAATCGATTCCGCGATGCTGGAGGCTCCCGCCATGGCGGTCGATCCCGGTGCCTTCCTGGCCACGGCGAGCGCGACGGAGCTGAAGGAGCCGACCACGGCCGACCTGATCCGCAAGCGCAACAAGATCAAGAAGGTCCACAAGTGGTTCGGCATCACGACCTGGTCCCTCATGACCCTGACCGTTGCGGCCGGGTTCGTGCAGTTCCATAACCAGTACGGCTGGTGGAAGAGCCAGGCGACCAACCCCTGCGTCCAAGGGACGGCCTTTCCCAAACAGCAGGCCTGCAGCGGCGTGCCAATCGCCCACGCGACGCTCTCGGCCCTCACCTCGGCGGCCTACTTCACCACCTTCGGTCTGTCCTTCGCGATGCCCGACCCGCTGAAGGTCAGCGAGGGCAATAGCGATTTCGCGAGGAAGCTCCGCACCCACAAGGTGCTTCGCTGGGTCACCTTTGCCGGTATGCTAGCCCAGATCGGCCTTGGCGTAGTTTCGGCTAATTCCGAGTGGTTCGGGCTCGATCGTGCAAACGACTATAAGGCCCTGCGCGGCATCGCGACTGCCCACATGGCGGTGAGCCTCGTGACCTACGGCGCGATGACCTGGGCGGGCGCCATCATGATCTTCTGAGAGGGATCTCACCAACGGCGAGCTTGGCTTGGATTCTTGGGTTTGGGGGTTGCCGCTTCGATCGCAGCACCGCTAACATCTAAAGCGCCTGCGGAGTGGGGAGCTTAGCCTGCAGGATCCTTTGGCTTTTGGGGGTTTCATGAGATCACCGAAGGGTGCAAGAGTCCTTCACAAAAAGAAGCGGGGGGCGCAGGTGTCGGGGCTGAGTGTTTCGAACATCCTGGGTCTGCTCTCGGAAGATCCATATGACGCGCAATTAGTCGATGGGTTGAGGAAGCGGCTGAAGAGTCCCGACCCAGCCAACGACGGCCAAGACCCGCTTCGCCTTCTAGAAGCCGCACGCGGCGGGCACGAGCGGCGTGGCGAGTTCGTGGCCGCGGCGTGGCTCATGGAGATCGAGTCCGAGCTCGTCGCCGACGACCCGGACTTCCACGCGATCCTCATCAAGGAGCTCGGGCGAATTCGCCGTGAGGAGCTCATGGACGATCAAGGCGCGCTCGACGCCTACGAGAAGCTCGGTGGCATCGAGTCGAAGGATCCCGAGGTCGCGCAAGCTGTCGATCAGCTCCACCAGATCGAAGAGAAGTGGACCGAGCTAGCGAGGCGCTTCATCGAAGAGGCGCGCGACGCCGCGGACCCTCGGTTGAAGACGTCGCTGTTGACCCGTGCGGCCTCGCTCATGTGGCAGTACGGCGGAGCGGACACCGTCGAGGAGGCGGACGCGATCTTCGACGAGGCGCTCGCAGCCGATCCGTCGCACATGCGCACCGCGCGCCAGTATGCCTTGAGCCTGCGCGCTCGGGAGCGCTGGCAAGACGTCGTGTCGGTGTTCGTCCGAGCCGCCACGGCTGCGCGGACGAGAGAAGAAAAGGCCGCTGGGTGGTTGCAGGCAGCGCGCGTTCTTCGGCGCCCGCTCGAGGATTGGGATGCGGCCGCCGACGCCTACCGGAAGGTGTTGGAGCTCACGCCGACAGACCTCGAAGCGCTCGGCGCCCTCGTCACTTACTACACGGACCTCGAAGCGTGGGACGACCTCGCGGCGATGTACGAGAGCGCTCTTCGTTCGCGGCAGAAGCTCGAGGACGAAAAGGGGATGCTCCTGCAGCTTGCGATGGTGCATTGGCGCTTTCGCAACGACCCGGAATCGGCGGAGCCTTTCTTCGCGCGGCTGCGCAAGATCGACGCTGCTCACCCAGGCATGCTGGATTTCTATCGGACCCAGATCGACTCTGCCGACCCGCAGGGCCGGCTGCTCACGATCCTCGGTGACGCGCTTCGAACGACGACGGACCCCGAGCAGCAGCTCTCGTTGGCGCGGGAGCTCGGCAATCGGGCGCAGACCGCCAACCGCCCGGAGCGCGCGCTCGAGGCCTGGAAGCTCGTCGAGCGCTTGGCGCCTGGCGACCTCGACGCTCGCACGGCGCTCCAGCAGCTCTATCAAAGCAGCGGCAAGTGGAATGCGCTTTCGGAGTCGATTCGCGGCGAGATCGACACGCTGGCGCCCAGTGCCACGGAAGAAAAGCTTCGACTCCTTCGAGATTTGATCCCGATCTATCGAGATGCGCTGCAACTCGATTCGATGCTGATTCAGGTCTACGGCGAGATCCTCGGCCTGTCGCCATACGACTCGGAGGCCGTTACTGCTCTCTCCGGCCTCTACCAGGAGGCGGGCCGCTGGAACGAGCTGATTCAGGTGCTCGAACGCCAGGCGGAGCTCGCGTCCGAGCCCGCTGAGAAGGTCGCGCTCTACTTGCGAGTCGCGGGGCTCTGGATCGAGCGCTTCGGCAACATGAACCAAGCCACCGGGGCGCTCGAACGGGTCATCCAGATCCAGCCGGACCACAGCGACGCCCTGGCCGAGCTCAAGGACATCTATACGAAGAAGCGCAAGTGGGACTCGCTCTTCGGCGTCCTCGCGCGCGAAGCAGAGCTTTGCGAGGATCCGGCTGCCCGCCTCGAGAAGAAGATCGAGATGGCGGGGCTCTGCACGGAGCGTTTGCACGACAACGTGGCGGCCATCGCCCTTTGGAAGGACATTCTGAGGGAGGCTCCCGAGACGACCGATGCCCTCGATACGCTCGAAAACCTCGCAGAGCGTGAGAAGGATTGGGAGACGCTCGCCGCCGTGCTGCAGACTCGCGCCGAGGCGGCGAGCAGCGACGCGGCGCAGATCGATCTCTTTCAGCGCATGGGCGTCATCTTCATGGAGCGCTTGGAGCGCCCGCTCGACGCGATTGCGGTGTGGGAAGGCGTGCTCACACTCGATCCCAATGCCACCCGCGTGCGCCGCCTGCTGAAGGACGCCTACGTCGCGCAAAGCAATTGGCAAGCGCTCGAGGCGCTCTATGCCGGCGTCGAGGATTGGGCGGGCTTGGCCGAAGCACTGAGCCAGGCATCAGAAACCGCCGAAGACACAGCCTCTACCGTGCAGCTCAGCCTTCGCGCCGCTGAGCTCTACATCGATCCTCTCGGCGACTCCGGCCGCGCTGCCCGCTGCTACGAGCGCGCCCACGCGGTCGACCCGACCAACGTCGACGCTGCGGCCGGGCTCGTCCCCGTCTATCAGCGCGACCACAAGTGGTCCGACTACGTTCGGATGCTCGAGATCGTCGTATCCGGGAGCCCCAAGGACCAGGATCTCGACACGAGAATCGCCCGTGTGTCGTCTTTGCGTAGTGTGTACCTGAATCGCTTGCGTGATCCGGAGGCGTCGCTCGGTTGGGCAACGCGTGCGTACTTGCTCACGCCATCGGACGCGAAGGTCGTGGCGGGACTCGAAGAATCGGCCGAGGCCGCCGGCGCCTACTCCGACCTCGTGGCTCTATTTCGCGATCGGCTCCAGGATGCGTCGATCGAGGAAGCAGAGCGCCTCGATCTACAGCGCCGGATTGCCGCAATCTCCGGCGAACGTCTCGGCGAGTCTGAGGAGGCGATTCGTCAGCTCGAAGCGATCCTCGAGGTCAAGCCCGACGATGCCCAAGCGATGGCCGTGCTCGATCGTCTGTATCGCGCCGACCGCCGGTTCGCGGATCTGAGAGGGCTCTACGAGCGCCGCCTCGCGCAGGTGGCCGATCCAGCGGAGGAGTGGGTTCTCCTCAACGAGGTCGCGCAAATCGAGGAAGAGCAATTAGGTGATCTTCCCGCCGCTGCGGAGCGCCACTGGCGAATCATCGAGAGCAACCCCCACGACGTCGATGCGCTGCGCGCGGTCGAGCGGCTCTCGCAGCAGCTCAAGCAATGGGACCGGCTCGACGCTGCCCTCGAGCGGCGCCTGCAATCGAGAGTCAGCGACGACGATCGGCTGTCCGTCTATCTGCAACTTGCGGATTTGCGCCGCCTCTACCTCGAAGATGCGGCGGGCGCACTCGAATGTTATCGCAGTGCGCTCGCGCTCGACGGGCGCAACGAAGTCGCCATCTTCGGCCTCGAGGCGATCTCGGGCGAGGGCGGGGGGATCGGGGTCGAGGCGATCGACCTGCTCGAGCCGGCGTACGCCAAGCGCGGGCAATTCCAGAAGCTTGCGGGCTTGCTCCGAAAGCGGCTCGAAAAAGCAGACGATCCCGACGAGCGGCGCGAGCTCCAGCTGCGTCTGGCGGATCTATCGGCGTCCGAGCTCGGAGACGCAACGGGGGCCTACGCCGCGCTCGAGTCCGCGTTCCTCGACAATCCAAACGACGTCGACCTGTTCGAACGCCTTGGCGGCGTCGCGGAGGCGGCGGACGAACACGAGGCCTACGCCAGAGCTTTGGTTCGCGCGATCGATTCGGGAACGCTCGAAGACGCGATCGAAGTTGCGCTGTGCCGCCGCGCCGCCGAGCTCTTCGAGGTGGTGCTCGGAACGCCGGAGGACTCCGCTCGGTTCCACCGTCGTGTCCTTCGAGACGAGCCGCAGGATCCGGCGGCCTTCGCTGCCCTCAAACAGCTCTTTACGAAACACGAGCAGTGGGACGATCTCCGGGCCCTCTACCAGCAGCGCATAGAAGCGACGACCGATGCCAGCTCGAAGCTCGACCTCCTGTTGCAGCTTTGTTTCTTGTTCGAGGAGATCCTGGACGAGCCAAAGCAAGCGATCTCGAGCTACGAACAAGCGCTCGAGCTCGACCCGACGCACACCCCGTCGCGACGCGCGCTGCAACGCCTGTACAGCCGACTCAAGTGGTGGCCCGAGCTGGCCGAGCTTCTTCGGCGCGACCTCGACGAAGCCTCTGGGCAGGACGCCATCGATCTCGCATACGAGCTCGGAACGATCTACGAAACACAGCTCAGCCGGGTCGTCGACGCCGTCGACCACTACGAGTTGGTCCTCGAGTCGAGCCCGACCCATCTGCGCGCCCAGGAGGGTCTCGAGCGCCTCATGGACAACCGCGAGGAGCGTCAGCGCGTCGCCTCGATTTTGCATCCGATCTTCGAAAGCCAGGGCGCCTGGGGGGAGCTCTCCAAAGTGCTCGAGGTCGAGCTCGAGGACCTCAGCGACCCTGCTTCGCGAGCGGCGCACCTGAGCCGCATCGGCGAGCTCAGTGAAACCAAGCTTCACGACGATGAGCTCGCGTTCGACGCTTACGCCCGTGCGGTCCGGGAAGACGCGGGCGACGGCAGCGCACGCGCCGACCTGTCGCGGCTCGCATCGAAGCTTGGGCGGCATCGTCAACGGGCGGAGCTTCTCGAGTCGGGGCTTGCCTCTGTGCCGGACGACTTCGCCAAGACGGAGATTCTACTCGAGCTCGCCGAGCTCTGGGACGTCTCCGAGCCCGAGCCGGAGCGCGCGGAGCAAGCGTACCAGCAACTCTTGCGATTTGAGCGGGACAACCCGGAGATCGCGCTCAAGGCGTCGAGAGCGCTCGAACGCCTTCACCGTGCATCCGAGGACCACGCTGCGCTCGCACAAGACCTCCGGCGGCAGATCCAGTTCGAGGAGGACGAAGAGCGCCGCAAGGGACTCTTCCCCGTTCTCGCCGACCTCTTCGAAAACACGCTTCACGATCCGGATGCGGCAATCGAGGTGCAGCGCGAGCGGCTCGAGGTCGATCCCACGCAAGCGGATGCCCTCGAAGCCCTGGAACGCCTCTACGAGCAGCGAGGGCGCTGGGAGCCCCTCATCGAGGTGCTCGAACGGCGTGCCGAGCTCGCAGATGACGAGCAGATCGAGCTCTCGCTTTGCCGGCGCGTCGGCGAGGTCTTCGAACAGAAGCTCGAGAGCACCGAGAGCGCGATTTCCGCGTACCGCGACCTGGTGTCGCGCTTCGGCTTCGAGGACGCCGCGGTTCGGGCGCTGACCCGTCTCTACCGAGACGCCGAGCGCTGGCACGAGCTGCTCGAAATCACCGAGATGCGCGCGGACGGCGCCGAAACTCCGGAAGAACGAATCGCAGGCCTATTCGAGGCTGCCGAGCTGATGAGGACTCGCACCGGAGAGAGCGAGCGCGCCTTCGAGGTTTACACCGACATTCTGGTCGAAGCGCCAGCTCACGGCCCGACCCTCCAAGCGCTCGAAGCGATGGCGGCCGAGTCGGAGGAGCAGCTGCGCGTGGAAGCGGCCAATGCGCTCCTCGGGCAGTATCAGGCCGAGAGCCGGCACGCGGACCAAATCCGAATGCTCGAGGTCATCGCCGCAAACGACGAGCCAGACGAACGCGTGCGCGCGCTTCTTCGTGCCGCCGAGATCAGTGAGCTTGGGACGGAAGACGTCGAAGCGGCCTTCGCGTTCACGGGCCGGGCGCTCCGAGAAGGAGTCGATCTCGACGATCTCGAACGCGTGCTCGCGGACTATGGGCGTCAGGCCGAAGCGACCGGCCGTTTCTCCGAACAAATCGCCACGCTCGGCGCCATCGCGCCCGAGCTTCTCGACGCAGACCTTCGCACGCTGGTGCGGATGCGGGCCGCGAGCATCGCTCAGGACCGCCTGCAGGACGCGGACTTCGCGAGAGCGCAGTATCAGCGTGTGCTCGAGGAGCAGCCGGACCACCGCGCGGCGCTCGATGCCCTGCTCGGCCTGGTCGAGAATCTCGGGGCGACCCGAGAGTTGGTCGAGCTATTGAGGCGCAAGGGCGAGCTCTGCGACGATCGCGAAGAGCGCGCCGAGCTCTTGGTGCGCCAGGCGCACATCTATCAAGCCGAGCTCGATGATCCGGAGTCGGCAATCGAAGCGCTCGATCAGGCGCTCAGCGAAAACGAGCATCCGCTCGCGTACGAGGGCCTCGAACGGCTATACCGCCGCACGCGGCAATGGGACGAGCTCGCGACGCTCTACGAGCGGGAGATCGACCAGCGCATCGGCGACCCCGCGGCGGTTCGCTATGAACTCGGGGCGCTCTGCCTTCGCAAGCTCAATGAGCCCTGGCGTGCCCTCGATCAGTTCCGCGAAGCCTTGAGCCAGAACCCCGAGCACGAGCCGACCATCCGCGTCTTGGAGTCGCTCATCGAGCAGTCCGAGTATCGGAGTACGGCCGCCGAGCTTCTCGAGCCGCTCTATCTCAGGCGCATGGAGTGGGACAACGTCACGCGCATCCTCGAGGCGCGACTCGATGGCGAGGACGATCCGACCCAGCGCATGGAGCTACTCCGCCATCTTGGTGACGTGCAGGAGTCGCATCTCGAAGACCTCGACGGCGCGCTCGAAACCTATGGCCGCCTGTTTGCGGAGGAGCCGCACGATCATCAAAGCCAAGAGACGCTCACCCGACTTGCGCGCTCGCTCGGGCGTTGGGACCGGCTAGCCGCGATTTTCGACAAGACCCTTCGGTCGGTCGAGGTCGACGATGCCGACACCGCGGCTCTCGCGCTGACCGCCGCCAAGATCTATGACGAGCGGCTCAACGAGCTCGACAGGGCAGGCTACTTCTACCAACGAGGGCTTACGTACGATCCGAGCAACAAGGCGGCCGGCGCCGCGCTGGCTTCGGTGTATGCGCGGGGCGGCCGCTGGGAGGCGCTGCTCGAGCTCGACCGCGAACGGGAGAGCTTCGCGAGCTCGGATGGCGAACGTATCGCGATCCTTCACGAGATCGGACGCATCGAGGTCGAGGAGCTCCAGACCCCCGAGGATGCGGTGGTCACCTATCGCCGAGTTCTCGAAATCGAGCCAACCGATGCTGAGGCGATCGCACGGATCGACGGCTTGTTGAAGGGCGCCGAACGCTGGGAGGAGCTCGCCGCACACCTCGAGCTCCAGATCGACAACGCTCCCGACGAGCGCGCGTCGATCGCGCTCAGGCAGCGTCTCGGCTTGCTGACCGAAGCGCAGCTGCAGAACCAAGGGCGCGCCCTCGACATCTTCGAGGACGTGCTGGCGGACGACCCCCGTCATGCGCCTGCGCTCGAGGCCGTCTTCCGCGTCATCGAGGACGAAGTCCACGGGCCGCGAGCGGTCCAGATCCTGGAGCCGATTCATCGGGAGAGCGGGGACTTCCGGGCGCTAATTCGCGTGCTCGATGCCAAAGCGCGGCAGGCGGACAACAGGTTCGACCAGGCCGAGGCCTGGCGCGAGGTCGCAGGTCTTCATGAGACGCGCGCCGGCGACTCGGACCAAGCGTTCGAGGCTTACGGTCACGCGTTGGTCGCCGAGCCGTCCGACGAAGCGACCCGCACCGAGGTCGACCGGTTGGCGGCGGGGCTCGGTGCATGGGCGCGCTACCTCGAGACCTGCGAGCGTGCCGCGGCGGCAACGGACGAGCCCGAGCTTCGAGGCTCCTTCTTGAGGAGCGTCGCGGAAACCCAGGACCGCGAGCTCGGAGATCCGCGCTCGGCGATCCTCACGTTCAGAAGGCTCTTGGAGGCTGATCCCGAGGCGAGTGGGGCGCTGGACGACTTGGAAGGCCTCCAAGTGATGGTCGGCGATTGGGAAGGACTTGCGTGGGTTTACGAGCAGAAGCTCGAGCGTTCCCACGATGGAGAGGAGCGGGCAGGCTTGCTGTCCCGACTCGGTGGGCTTTTCGAGGAACAGCTCTGCAGCCCGGAGCGAGCGGTCTCGTACTACCAGCAGGCCGCTGATGAGAATCCCCACGATGGCGCCGCTTACGAAGCGCTCGACCGCCTCTTCGCATCCGTCAACGACTCCGAGCGCTTGGCCGACGTGCTCGAGCGACGGATGGAGATCGAGTCCGAGCCGGAGGTGCGCATCGAGGTGGGCATGCGACTCGCGGAGCTCTACGAAGCTCAGCTCCGTCGGCCGGACGCGGCATGCGACGCGCTTCGGGCGGTCGCCGACACCGATCCCGGGCACCGCGGGGCGCTCGAGGGGTTGAGCAGGCTTTACGAGCGACAAGGTCAGTGGCAGGAACTCGTCGAGGTTTTGCAGCGCCGAGCCGACTCGGCGGCGCACGATACGGAACAGGTCACGCTGACCCATCAGATCGGCAACGTGATGGAGCGCGAGCTCGACGACGAGCTCAGTGCGATGGCGGTGTACGGTCAGGTTCTCCGGATCGATCCGAGCCGCTGCGGTCGTAGAGCCGTATCTCCGTGCGCAGGAACGATGGAACGATTTGGCTGCACTGCTTCGGCTGCGTGCCGACGCGATGAGCGACCCACATCAGAAGGCCGAGCAGCTCGTCACACTTGCCGACGTTCACGAGCAAGGGCGCAAGGATCCCAACGCTGCGCTGGACGCCCTGCTCCAGTCGATCGGAGAGCGTCCGGACGACGAGGAGATCCTGGGCCGGGCCGAAGGTATCGCACGGAGCCTCGGGCGGTGGTCCGACTTGGTCGAGGTGCTGTTCGCGGAGGCGAGCGCGAGCTTGGATCCCGCCCTCGGGGCTTCGCTCTACGGCCGCGTTGCCCGCATTTCGGAAGAGGACCTGCACGACTTCAGCAAGGCGATCGAAGCACACGAGCGCGCGTTGTCGATGCTGGGCGACGATCCCGACATCCTCGAAGCGCTCGATCGGTTGCTTCAAGCCACCGAGCAATGGGACCGATTGCACGAAGTCCTTTCTCGAAGGCTGGACTTGCGGGATGCCGACCGCCCCACCTTGCTCCTTCGCCAAGGGCAACTCCGCGCTGGTCACCTAGGCGACTTCGAGGGTGCGCTCGGCGCCTACCAGAAGGCGATGGAGCAAGATCCCGGCCGCGATGACGCCCTTGCCGCGGTGCGCGGCCTGGTCTCCAAGCCCGAGGTCGCGAGCAACGCGCTCGACCTCCTGGAGGAGTACTACCGCAGCTCGGGCGAGCTCGAACAGGTGGTTCAGCTCTACCAGCAACGCGTGGAGATAGCGTCGAGTGACGCCGATCGCGTGACGCTCCTCACCGAGGCGGCCGAGATCTGGGAGCACGACATCGGACGGCCCGAGGAGGCGCTCGTCGCCATGCGCGACGCGGTTCTAACCGATCCGCGCGACCGCGCGCTCGTCGAGTCGCTCGAGCGGCTGGCCGAGACCTCGGGCCACTGGTCCGATCTCGCCGGGCTCGTCGATGATGTTGCAGCGCGCGGGGATCTCGATCGTCGAGAGCTCTACGAGCTGCGCCTTCGGTCCGCGGGTTGGTACCGTGACCGCCTGCAGGACGTATCCGGCGCCGAGCACGAGCTCGCCGAGGCGCTTACCCTCGATCCAGAGCCGGTCGAGGCACACGAGCAGCTCGTTGCGTTGCTCCGCGCACAAGAACGAACGCGCGATCTCGTAGCGGCGCTTCGGGCCTGGTCCGAGGCCGATCCGAACGGCGATAAACGGATCGCGCTGCTTCGAGAGGCGGCCGACACCGCGCGCCGAGAGCTTGCCGAGCCGGACCTCGCGGCTGAGCACTACCAGGCGCTCATCGCGATCGATCGAGACGACGTCGAAGGCTTGCGCGCGCTCGCGGAGATTCGGGCGGGCCAATCCCGCTGGAACGAAGTCGTCGGATTGCTCGAGCGGCAGCTCGAGGTCGCTCCAGCCGCTCACAGAGCGCAGGTCGCGCGAGCGATGGGTGAGGCCTATCGCGACCATCTCGGCGATTCGCGCGCGGCGATTGCAGCGTTCGAAACTGCACTCGAGATCGAGGCCGCCGATGCGGCCGCCATGGATGCGCTCGAAGGCCTGTATCGGGACAACGATCGGCTCGAAGCACTGCGTACGCTGCTCGAGCAGCGCGCGGAGCGCGCCGAGGGGCCTGACCGGACCGAGCGTCAGCTGCGCCTCGCTGAGCTTTACGAGCAGTCCTTCCGCGACCAGGACGCCGCCATCGGGATGTTCCGGCGGGTGCTGGATGCTGACCCGGACAACGCGGTCGCGCACCGAGAGCTCGAGCGCTTGTTCGAAGCGACGCGGGCGTGGGATGACCTGGTCGCGCTGATCTTGTCGAAGGTCGGCGAGGCGCCCGACGAAGCGCAGCGTGAGTTGTTGGAGCGGGTGGCCGAGATTCACGACGCCGAACGTGGCGACGCCGACTCAGCGATACGCGTCTATGAACGAATCAACACGGACCTCGGTCCCGACGAACGCACCCTTCGTGCATTGGCGGACCTCTACGAGCGTAAGGAAAGCTGGACGAAGGTAGCCGACGTCCTCGAACGCCTTGCGGCGCGAATCGAGGGGCAAGAGGCCATTGACCTCAGTCATCGGGTAGTGGATCTTTACGAGCAGCGGGTTGGCGATGCGGAGCAGGCTGGCCGGGCACTCCGAGGCGTGTACGAGCGCTTCCCCGCCGACCCAGCAACGCGGGAGCGACTCAAGGCGTTCTACGAAGGCCGCGGCGACTGCCAAGCGCTCGCGCAGGTGCTCGATGCCGAGCTTGAAGGCGCTTCGTCCGACGCCGAGCGCGTCGCGCTGCTCCGGACGATTTCCGACGTCTACCGCGACCGACTCGACGACCCCGGTATGGCTGCCAGCTATCTCGAGCGCGCGGTGGGCCTCGACGGAGAAGATCGGGGCGCGTTGGTGCCGCTCTGCGAGCTCTACATGGCCGCTGGACGTCAGCAGGACGCGGTTCCGATCCTCCAGCGCATCATCCATAGCTTCGGCAAACAGCGAAGCAAGGATCTCGCGAAGCACCACCATCGGCTGGGGCAGGCGCTGGCCGCGATGGGTGATGCCGCGGGCGCGCTTCAAGCCTACGACGCGGCATTCAAGATCGACCTCACCAACGTTGCCATTCTCCGCGACCTCGGCAAGCTCACGCACGCCAACGGAGACCTCGACCGTGCACAAAAGAGCTTCCGCGCGCTGTTGTTGCAAAAGCTCGAACCCGACTCCGGCATTCAGAAGGCCGACGTCTACTACTACCTCGGCGACATTGCCGAGAAACAAGGCGACGCGCGCAAGGCGATAACGATGCTCGAAAGGGCGCTTGCGGAAGACCCCGGGCACGAGCAGGCTTCGGAGCTCCTCGCACAGCTCAAGGGTTGACCCATGCCAACAGGAAAGGTTTCGATCGACGGCCGGGTCGTCGACGACGTCGACGCGCGCGTTTCGGTCTTCGACCGCGGTTTCCTCTACGGCGACAGCGTCTTCGAGGTTTTTCGCACTTACGGCGGGGTCCCCTTTGCCGAGACCGAACACCTCGAGCGCTTGGCGAGGTCCGCGGAGCGTTTGATGATTCCCATGACGGTCTCGCTGAGCGACCTATCTTCCGATGTACGCGCCACGCTCGACGCGGCGGGCGAGGGCGATTGGTACGTTCGTGTCATCATCACGCGCGGCACGGGGCCGCTGACCTACGACCCGTCGACTGCTAGCGGGCCGCTGCGGGTGATCATCGCAGCGCCGCTCTCACTGCCGCCCCGGCAACATTACGAGCAGGGTATCGCCGTCACCTTGCTCAACGCCTCGCGTCCTACCGACGACCCGCGCGCCGCGGGCGCCAAGGCCTCCAATTATCTCGCGAATCTCTTGGCGGTTCACGAGGCCAAGCAAAAGGGCGCCCAAGAAGCACTGGTACTAGGGAAGGGCGGCCAGATCCTCGAGGGCGCTTCGAGCAACCTGTTCATCGTGAACGGCGGCCGTGTGCGCACGCCGGAGCCACAGCCAGGGATTCTGGTGGGCATCACCCGCGCCACCGTGTTTCGCGCCGCGGCGGCGGAGAGCATTCTGGTCGAGGAAGGCGAGATCCTCCCCGAGGATCTCTTTTCAGCCGACGAGGCCTTCATCACGAGCAGCATCCGGGAAGTAATGCCGGTCGTATCGGCCGATGGGCACAGGATTGGCGCCGGGGCGCCGGGACCGGTCACGCGGGCGCTCCATGCCGGCTATTTGCGGCTGGTTGCGGAGGCCACGGGGGCGGGCGTTTGACCCACGGGCCGGGGCACAGTATCCCGCGCGGCCAGGACTTTTCATATGTCGGATACCAGCAAGACCGAGGCAAAGCGGCGCCGCAAAGCAGCCGCCCAAGGCAAGGACCGGAAGCGGAAGCTCGAGAAGCACGGGACTACCCCGAAGTTCCCAATCCACCCGGACAAGGCGAAGGCGAAAGCCTGAGCCGCGCCGATTCAATGAAGTGTGTGTGACTCCCCGTCGTGCTCCACGATCGGGATACTCCCATCGGTCGGCGCGTCCGGCGGTGAGGACAGCGGCGCCGGTGGGGGCCGGGTCGTCAGCTGGATCGCCTCGAGCTCTTCGCGGTACCCCATCTGCTGAAGCTTCAGGTGATGGTAACGGCGCCGGCGCCGATAGGCGAAGATCACCAAGATCGCCGCAATGACCCACACAGTGGATCCCGCTAAGAGCGCGGGCAGGATTCGATAGCGGGTGCGCAGGCTCTCACGCCATTGACGCTCGAGGCCGATGCGGGTCCAGCCGTACGCGGTGGCGAGCGCGGTGTCGAACGTCTCGCCGTTGCGAAGCGAGTAGATCATGCGGTGGAAACGCCGTGCGTCGTTGTTGCTCCGCCGCAGGAAGCCGACGATGTCCGCGCTCTGCGCGTAGGCGATGTTGACCTCGTGCGGGCGGTTTGGGAAGTGGTTGTCGAGCTCGGAAAGACGAAGCATCGAGCGCTGCGCCGCCGCCCGGAGCAGCGATTCCATGCGCGGAAGCATGCGGACTTCGGATTGATGAATCGCGACGCCTTCGTTGAACCATCGAGGCACGTCGTGGCCAGCCACCGCCCGATAGAGCGC
>Ga0111160_1024_pt1 | contig 23421 bp, 19 predicted proteins | sample DeeMarSeWOR28_12_FD_80265 | JGI IMG/M metagenome (GOLD analysis project Ga0111160, IMG submission 80265) | Myxococcales bacterium SG8_38_1
CGGTCGTGCTCGTTCTGCAGCGCGTAGCAAAGCGCCGCGTGGAGACCCGCCAAGGGCCCGGCGCCCGGAGGGTCGTCGGCGATCCGAGACACGCCTTTGACCAATGTCGCATAAGGCGTGGCATCGCCGACGAGTATGATCTCGAGACCAGTCTGGCGTCCGAGCAACACGAGACCCTCGAGAATTGGCTGGCCGCTGTCTGGCGCCTCGAGCAAGCCCTTGGGCGTCCCCATGCGGCGCGACTTCCCGCCAACGAAAACCGCGAGCAGGGAGCGCACAGACATCCGCCGCTAAGCCGTGACCCCGGCCTCGGTGAGCAACCGGGTTTCGAGCTTCTCAGCGAGGCGGTTGAGCTGATCTTGCTGAATTGCGCTCGTCACGAAGTTCGTGAAGAACGCCGTGAAATATGACGCGGCGTCCAGAATGACTGCAACGATCGAGGTGTCTTGAACCGGCCCGAGGCCGTTGCGTTCTTCAAACTCGGCGATCTGTTGCGAGATTTGGTAGTCGACCCAAATGCCGTAGATCGCGAACGTGAGAATCACGAAAAAGAAGTCAAGCCAGAATCCCCGCCCGGTAGGCGTGCGGCCATCGAGATTTTGCAAGTCTTCGTAGACGCCGTGGTACCAAAACGGAAGGTACAGCCCCAGGGTCACGATGCTGAGCACCAGTACCAATGCAGGGTCGCGGCGTTGGATGATGGGGGCTGTCATCTGGCTCTTCGTCGGCTAAGTTTCGTCCCATGAACGGCGGCGCCACGCAAGCGGCCACCATCGGCGTGATCGGTGATGTGCATCTGTTCTGGGACGACACGGACATCGCTTTCTTCAACCGCGGCGGTTACGACTTACTTCTCTTCGTGGGAGACATCGCAGGCTACACCCAGGTCCGCGGTCTCCGTGTCGCACGGGCGCTCAGGAAGCTCGAAGTGCCCGCAATGTGCATCCCTGGCAATCACGACGGGCTCCATGCGTTTCAACTGGGCGCGGAGATCGCGCCTCGCGCCCACCGTTTTCGCAACACGTTCTGCAAAGGCCAAGAGCGTCGGTGCCGAAGCTTTGACCGCGCGCTTGGGCCCGTCGAAATGCTGGGCTACAGCCGCCGGCGCATCGAGCCCGCAGGAGTTCCACTCAACCTCGTGGCGGGGCGCCCGCATTCCATCGGTGGAAGGCGCCTGGCTTGCATTCGCTATCTAGAGCGAGCGTTCGGGGTGGATTCAATGGAGGCCTCGACCGCGCTGCTGAAGTCGGTGATCGACCAGTGTGACGAAGCGCCGATCCTGTTTCTGGCGCACAATGGTCCCTCAGGTCTAGGCGATCGCTCCGACTCGATTTGGGGCTGCGACTTCCGGCGAAAGGAAGAGGACTGGGGCGATCAGGACCTCGAAGAAGCCGTTCGCTACGCCAACAGCAACGGCCGCAGAGTCCTCGCAACCGTCGCGGGCCACATGCACCGCGAGACGAAATCGGGCAAGCGCCGGCCTGGTCAGATCGAGAAGGACGGGGTGCTTTACGTGAACGCCGCCGAGGTCCCGAGACACCGCAAGGTCAATGGCGCAAAGGAGCGGCATCACGTGAAGCTGGTGGTGACTGCCGACGGCGCGACCGCTGAAGACCTTTGGGTGTAGCCGAGCAGCCGGAAAAGCCAAAGACCATGCACCGACGCCGGCATCCAACTCGGATGCAACTAAACCTTCGTCTTCGCCCCAGCCATCTTCAACACCCGCTTGAAATGCTTTTTCGCTACCGGCTGTACAGACAATCGCGAGCCCTTCTGGGTGACCAGCATCCCCTCGAGGGCAGGGTCATCCTTCAACGCTTGCAGCGAAACCTCTTCGTCGAATTTTTCGACGAACGCGACGTCGACCATCGACCATCGTGGGTCTTCGATCTGTGACTTCGCATCGAAGTACTTGCTCTTCTCGTCGAACTGGGTCGCGTCCGGGTAGGCCTCGCGGCTGATGCGACACACGCCCGCGACGCCCGGAGGCTTGGCGTTCGAGTGATAGAAGAGCGCGAGATCACCAACTGCCATCTCACGCATGAAATTGCGAGCCTGATAGTTGCGTACGCCCTCCCAGGGCTCGGTTCCGTCCCGCTCGAGGTCGTCGATCGAGTAGACATCGGGCTCGCTCTTCATGAGCCAGAGCTTGATTGCGCCCTTCACCATCGAAGAACTATGGCACGGCAGGCGCGCTTGCTCGACGTAGATTTGACCACGCCGCCACGCTCGAACGATCATGATGTGGTCTTGCTTTCCACTTTCACGAGAGCCTCGATCGCAGGGATTCCGCCTCTGCTCCTCTATGGCCTGACCGCGACCGGCTATGCGCATTGGTTCGACAGCGGGGAGTTCGTCGCGGCTGCTTCAGATTTCGGCATTTCACATCCTCCGGGCCAGCCTTTGGCCGCAATCGTCTTGGGTGCCGCGAACCTCGTTCCGATTGGCCCGATCGCATTTCGAATCGCGATCCTTTGCGCCTTGCTGGGCACCGTCGCCATCGTTGCGCTCGTGTTCGCGTTCGAGAAGACGCTTGCGGCCGGTGAGGTCGTTCGTGGGTCGCTGCGTTTCCCGATCGCGGTTGCCGCCGCCTGGTGGGTCGCGGGAACTCATGCGTGGTGGTTCCAAGCGGTGCGCCCAGAAGTGTACGCTCTACAAGCCGCACTGATGTGCATCGCGATCGAGCGTCTCATCCAGGCATCGTTCTCGGATAGCGAGGGCGATGTGCGTCCACTCTATCATGCCGGGCTCGCGCTCGGACTCGCGCTCGCGAACCACCACTTCATCGCCGCGCTGGCGGTGGTGCCCGCGATCTGGCTGTTGGTCGGCTTGTGGCGCACGTTCGGTTGGAGACCGTTCGCTTGGTCCGCCGCATTTGTCGGTGGCGGCTTGATCGCCTACGCGTTCCTTCCGATCCGCGCGTCGACCGAACCGTTCTTGAACCTCGGCGACCCGTCGAGCCCGGGTCGGTTCTGGTGGGTCGTGACCGCCGAGGCGTTTCAGAAGAGCCTCAGTCCCGACGCCGTGGCGCCGTTTGGGAACCGCTTCGCCGACGTGATGCTGGTCACCGGCGAAGATCTCCAGATCGCCGCGCTCGTGGTCGGGCTCCTGGGCGCCTACTTCATGTTCCGGGTCAAGAACGCGCGAAAATACGGGCTTTTCTGGGTCACTTTGTGGCTGGTCTATGCGCTCGGGCGTGCTTCCCTCGGCTTCGTCAGCGGCAATCCGGACGCCATCGCGTACTTCATGCTCTCGTACGCCTCGATCGCCGTGTTTGCGGCGTTCGCGACGGGTGTCTTGCTCTCTGCCCTCGCAGAGGCAGTGCCCAGTAGGCCAAAGCTCGCTCCGGCCGTTGGGGTCGCGCTGGCCTTGTGCGCCGCAGTGCACGCCGCTCGCTCAACGGACAGCTCCTCGCTCGCGACGTTTAGCGACACCGATGTCTTCGACGATGGCTTGCGTCGGGATTTGCCCGCACGCGCTGTCCTCCTGATTCACAATCCGCAAACGATCTTTCGGTACTGGGGTGGTGAGGCCGAGGAGGGAAACCGCCCGGACGTGACGATGGTGCCGCTGCCGCTCTTGACCTACCCGAAGCTCGTCGACCACTTCGTCAAGAACGAGCCCGAGCTCAAGCCGCTCCTGCGAAGCTACGTACTCGATGGGCGGCTGAGTGCTGCCGAGCTTCAAAGCCTCGCGGCGCTTCGACCCGTGTTCGTCGAAATGGACGTGCGGGTCGACCGCGAGATGATGGAGCTCGTCGTCCCAGAGCAGCTCTACTACCGGGTCTTGACCGCGGACACGACCGACGCGGACGAGGCAAGCGCGATGCGCACGCATGCGGAGCAGTGGGCCGACATCTACGCTCGAATCGGCCAGCCCATCGAGGCCCACACCAAAACGCAGCTCTTGTGGCGTCACTACGCGGATTCGCTGTATTTTGCGGGCGTTGGGGACACCCACGGCGCGCTTCGGACCGTCGCAGCGGGGCTCGCCTTGAACCCGCACGCGCGCGAGCTTCAGATGCTCCGCGAAGCGCTCAAGAAGGCGCCTCCGGGTGAGTCGATCGACGTGAAACCATTCACGATTCAGTGAAGGGCCGCTATCGAGCCCCGCGCTCTGCGCGGCGCGCACGCCGATACACTTCGTAGAGGTCTTGACGGATTCGAGGGGGAACGCTCTGGCGAAGATCGATCTTCCAGGCAAGCTGCTGTTTGACCAGCACGATCGGTTGGATCTCGGAGGAGGCGGGCGCGACCTGCACGCGAGCTGTGTCTTCTTCGACCTCGATCTTCATGTCTTCCTTTGCGGCGACGAGTTGGCCGAAGACGAAGCCTCCGAGCGCCTGGTCGTGCTCGCCTTGCCAATCGGAAAAGCACGAGCGGAAAAGCGCAGGGTCCAACAGCTCGAAACGTTCGCGCGCTTGCAGTCGTCGACGGGCCTCGTTTTGCGACATGTCTTGCACTCCATAGGCACGAAACAACGAGTCGATCGCGGAGCTCGGAGACTCGAACCCCTCGGGGGCCTTCTCGCTCCTACAGGACATGAGCAAGGAGACCGTGACGACAGCGAGGATCAGGGAGCGCACGGGGAGGTTATTGCCCTGTTCCTGGTCGCTGTCGAACTATTGACGGGGCCGTCATCGTGCTTACTTTCCCGTCGAATGCGACTCGACAGACTCACCACCAAGACCCGCGAGGCTTTGGTTGCTGCCCAGCAGAATGCAGCGGACCGAGGCAATCCTGAGGTTTATCCGGAGCACTTGATACTGGACCTCTTGGCCCAAGCAGGTGGCCTTGCCCCCGCGATCGTCGAGAAGGCCGGCGCCGATCTGCAAGGCCTGATTCGGGCGCTCGGCGCGGTGCTCGACCGGATGCCCAAAGTCGCCGGAGGAGCAGAGCCTGGGCTTTCATCACGCCTTCGCGAGCTCCTAAACAAGGCTTGGAAAGAAACCGAGGCGTTCAAGGACGAGTATACGTCCGCGGAGCACGTGCTCCTGGCCGCATACTCCGACGCGCAACTCAAGAAAGCGCTGGAAGCGCAAGGCGTCGACCGTAACAAGCTATTCGAGGCCGTGCAGGAAGTCCGCGGAAGCCAGCGCGTGACCGACCCGGACCCGGAGGGGAAGTTCCAGGCGCTCGAAAAGTACACGCGAGACCTCACCGAAGCGGCACGCCAAGGCAAGACGGACCCGGTGATCGGACGCGACGAAGAGATCCGGCGCGTGATGCAAGTGCTGTCACGCCGGACGAAGAACAACCCTGTGTTGATCGGGGAGCCGGGCGTCGGTAAGACGGCGATTGCCGAAGGCATCGCGCACCGGATCGTGCAGGGCGACGTCCCGGAGGGGCTTCAAAACAAGAAGTTCCTCGCACTCGACCTCGGCGCCATGGTCGCAGGCTCGAAGTACCGCGGTGAGTTCGAGGAGCGCCTGAAGGCGGTGCTCCAGGAGATCGAAAACGCCAACGGCGAAATCATTCTCTTCATCGACGAGCTCCACACCCTGGTTGGCGCGGGAGCCGCCGAAGGCTCGATGGACGCGAGCAACATGCTCAAGCCTGCATTGGCGCGGGGTGAGCTCCGCTGCGTCGGAGCGACGACGCTCGACGAGTATCGCAAGCACATCGAAAAGGACGCAGCGCTTGCGCGACGTTTTCAGCCGGTGTTTGCAGGCGAGCCCTCGGTGCCCGACACGATTGGGATCTTGCGCGGCCTGAAAGAGCGCTATGAGATTCATCACGGCATTCGAATCCAAGACTCGGCGATCGTCGCCGCCGCGACTCTGAGTGAGCGCTACATCACCGATCGGTTCTTGCCCGACAAAGCTATCGATCTGGTCGACGAAGCCGCGTCGCGCTTGAAGATGGAGATCGACTCGTTGCCCGCGCCGATTGACACCGTAGAGCGCAAGGTGACGCAGCTCGAGATCGAACGAGAGGCCCTCAAGAAGGAATCCGACGACGCGAGTAAGAAGCGTCTCCGAGACCTCGAGAAGGAGCTGTCGGACCTTCAAGAGCAACGCGACACGATGCGCGCCCAGTGGCTTCGCGAAAAGGAGCTGATCACCGAGATCCGCGAGAAGAAGGAGCTCGTCGAGAGGCTTCGCCTCGACCTCGAGCGGGCGGAGCGCACCACCGAGTACGAGACAGCCGCTCGCCTACAATATGGAGAGATCCCGGCCGCTGAGGCCGCGGTGACCCAGGCTCAGCAAAAGCTCGCCGAGGTGCAGGAGAGCGCCTCGTTCCTGAAGGAAGAGGTCACCGACGAAGACATCGCTGAGGTCGTGTCGAAGTGGACGGGCGTACCCGTCAGCAAGATGCTCGAGGGCGAGAAGGAGAAGCTCCTCCACATGGAGGACCGTTTGCGCGACCGCGTGATCGGCCAGGACGAAGCGGTGGTGGCCGTGTCCAACGCGGTGAGGCGTTCGCGAGCCGGTTTGAGCGAACCCAACCGTCCGATCGGCTCGTTCCTGTTCCTAGGCCCAACCGGCGTCGGAAAGACGGAGCTGGCGCGAGCGTTGGCGGAATTCTTGTTCGATGACGACAAGGCGATGATTCGTCTCGACATGAGCGAGTACATGGAGAAGCACGCCGTCGCACGATTGATTGGCGCGCCTCCTGGATACGTAGGCTACGAAGAGGGCGGTCAGCTCACCGAGCCGGTGCGGCGCCGTCCATACTCCGTCTTGCTCTTCGACGAGGTGGAGAAGGCGCACCCCGACGTCTGGAACGTGCTCTTACAGGTGCTCGACGATGGCCGGCTGACCGACGGCCAGGGCCGCACGGTCGACTTCAAGAACGTCGTGATCATTCTCACTTCGAACGTCGGGTCGCATCACATCATGGCTCTCGATGACGAGGAGTCGATGCGCAAGGCTGTCATGGAAGACCTACGCGACGCGTTCCGGCCGGAGTTTCTCAACCGCTTGGACGAGACGATCATCTTTCATCGGCTCGACCGCGCGCAGCTTCGCAGCATCGTCGACGTCCAGCTTCACAACTTCGAGAAGAGGCTCACCGATCGCGAGATGCGGCTCGAGATCACCGACGCGGCGAAGGACTTCCTCGCCAACGTCGGGTACGATCCGACCTACGGGGCGCGGCCGCTCAAACGTGCGATCCAGCGCCATCTGGAGAACGGGCTAGCCGAGGACATCTTGGCCGGACGCTTCACCTCCGGGGATACGATCGTGGTCGATGCCGGCGACGGAGGGCTGCGGTTCAGCGGCGGAAATGCCAAAAACGCAGCGGATTCGAGCGTCGAGAGCCAATAAGCGCGCGATCCCGTCGAGTTAGAAGACCCGATCACCTGGAATCGGGCCCTCCTTGCGTGTCCGTGTACACTGTGTAAGCCTCCGGCGCTCTTGAAGGGAGCAGAAGCGTTCATGGTCGAGACCGTACAGTGCAAACCAATCGAAGTTCACGTGGGTGAGCGTGGGCTCGAGCGCGCGGTCAAGCACCTCAAGCGCAAAATGGCGACCGAGGGCATCCTCCGCGAGCTCAAGCGTCGTCGTCATTACATGAAGCCCTCGATCAAGAAGCGTAAGAAGGCTGCGGAGGCCGCCCGGCGCCGCCGCAAGCGCGTGCGCATGGTCACCGAGCGTTCGGACTAGTCCCGCAAAGCGACTTCGTCGCCACGGGGCCTTCGCCCTCGAGCCGCCGGAATTACTTCGGCGGCTTTTCCGTTTCTGGCTCGAACCGTCGACCCGGGCTCCATGCGAACCGCCTTCCGGTTTGCGCTTCCAAGAAACGCGCCAGGCGGTGGAAGTCGCTTCCAGACTCGATGAAACGCACGTCGGTCTGAAGAGTTTGCGGGTTGATCAGCTTCGAGAACTCGACGTAGTGGAGCTGAAGCTGGCCGCTGACGCTGACCATGTGTCCATCGAGACCTTCTTCGACTAGAGCGCGGTAGGCGCCGATGCCGAGCTGGCTTCCAAGCATCACGTCGAACGCGTGGGGCGGGGCACATCGCGACTCGTATCCGAGTTGGATATGACGAACCTTTTTGCGCCGGCCGGTCCGTTCTTCATACCGAGTCATCACCCGATCCGAGACGATCTTCGCGAGGTCGAACGAGCTCAAGCGGATGTGGCCGTGCTCGTCGCGTGGCATTCCGTGCACGGAATTTTGCGGCAAAAGCTCGGCCAGGCCTTCGGCGAGCACGACGGTGCCATAGTATTGGTCCCGCCGTTCGCGCTCTAGCATGAGGTCTACGATTTGGTCGACCAACGCCGTCACTGACAGCCGCCAATCGGTGATGGACTCGCCAGTGGTCGCGTCGATGCGCGTCTCCTCGATCGCGAGGTCACCGCGTACATCTTCCGTGGAGAGGACCATGCTGGCTTCGCCCGCGATGGCGACGCCATAGGAGAGCCAGCCGGCCTTTCGGCCCATCGTCTCCACGATGAAGTAGCTGCTCGTCGCGATACAGTCGGCACGAAGATTCAGCAGCTCTTTGGCCATGACGTCGACCGCCGTGAAGAAACCAAACGTGAAGTCGATGCCGCGGTAGTCGTTGTCGATCGTTTTGGGCAGGTGCACGACTCGAACGCGGCGCTCTTCTGCAACGTGGTGCCTCTGATATTCGTGGAAGAAGTTCGCGGTCTTCAGGGTGTCGTCTCCGCCGATGGAAATCAGCGCGTCAACCCCGAGATCTGCGAGCGCGTGGTGAATGCGCGCCAGGCGTTCGGTCTTTTCCGGGTCGAGCAGGTCAGCCGGAGCTTCGATGGCCGCTCCGGGATTCACACGCGCAGTTCCGATGATGATCCCACGGCTGTTTCGGATACCGCGAATGTCGGCAGGCGCGAGGATTCGATAGTGCTCAGTCTCGACCATGGGGTGGTGGACCGGGTCGTACTCCTGGAGGTTCGTGTAGCCGTGAAAGATCCCGAGCACTTCCACGCCGGCCTCGAGGAATGAAGTGGTGACCGCAGCGATGACTGCGTTGGCCGCGGGTGCGGGGCCTCCAGAAAACACGATGGCGACACGGCGAACATTTCTCACGTCGCTGACTGTAGGACTGAGACCGCCGGATTGCCATCCTTTGCTACAGGCGCTCTACTCGGCCGGAGCGACATGGCGATCGACAAAGACAGCTTGGGCTACGAGACGCCGCCCATCGCATTCGGCTACACCTGGCGGGATACCGTGACCTATGCGCTCGGGGTCGGCGCGACAGCCGATGCGGAGCTCGATTTCCTTTATGAAGGTCGCGGTCCGAAGGTGTTGCCCACCTTCTGCACGGTTCCTACTTTTGCGGCGTTCGATGCGCTCGTCGATCGAATCGGGTGCGACCGGAGCGGGATGGTTCACCACAGTCAGGAGATGAGCCTCTCCAAGCCGCTTCAGCCGAGCGCGGAGCTCAAGGTGATGGGCCGAGTCGAGGGGCTCTACGATCTCAAGCGCATGGCGATGGCGGTGTTCGGCATCGACGCGTACGACGAGGAGGGCGACCCGATCATCCGCGGGGAAGTGACGCTGCTGCTGCTCAAGGATGGCGGCTTCGGCGGGCCGCGCCCGGCGCGGACCACGCGCACGCCGGCCCCGGACCGCGACCCCGATTTCGAAGTGCGCGAGAAGGTCGCACCCACCCAGGCCCTGCTCTACCGCCTGAGCGGGGATTACAACCCTCTGCATGCGGACCCCGCGTTCGCCGCCAAGGTCGGTTTCGACAAGCCCATCCTTCACGGGCTCTGCACCTTTGGATATGCGGGCCGAGCGGTGGTCTCCCACGCCTGCGAAGGCGATCCAAGCCGTCTTTCGAGCCTTCGCGGGCAGTTCGCGAAGCCCGCTTTTCCAGGGGACACGCTGGTCCTGCGCGGTTGGAACGAGGAGGGACGCACAGCGGTCACGGTGACCACCGAAGAGCGACCCGGGGAGCTTTGCCTCTCCAACGCCCATGCCGTGATACGCTGACCGGCCCGGGCGGTCCGCTTGCCCATCCCAGGATTCACGCTCAGATCTTCGTGCTGATGCGTTCGCCCGCGACATGCTTGCTCCTCGCGCTCGCCGTTCCGGTGACAGCTTGCACGGGGACGGCGCCCGCCGCCATGCAGGCCCCTCCACCAGCGGTCCACGCAGAGACGGTGAAGCGTGAACCCCTGGTCCCAGTGTCGAGCGCGACCGCCGAAATCCTCGCCAACCGACAATCGAACCTGCGCTCGGAGACGGCAGGCCGGGTCGTCGCCGTGTTGGTAGACGCCGGTGACCGCGTCGACGAGGGCCAAGTTCTCCTGCGGCTCGACGTCGGCAGGCCCGCATCAGCCGCACGAGCCGCAAACGCGTCGGTCGCGCAGAGTGAGGCGCGGCTGAACCAGGCGGAGCGCGAGCTCAGCAGAACGCAAACGCTTGTTAAGACCGGCGGCCTGCCCGAGCAACGGCTCGACGATGCGCAAGACGCCGTCAGGCTAGCGTCCGCGGCACTCAAGGCCGCCAAGGCCGAGGCCCAACTCGCCCGCCGGGGACTGACCGAGGCCGTGGTCCGCGCGCCCTTCGGGGGAACGGTCGTGGAACGAACGGTCGAGCTCGGCGAGTACCTCGGGCCTGGGAGCCCGCTTCTCACGCTTGCGGACACGAGCTTGCTCAAGGCGCGGGTTCTGCTCGATCCGAGGGAAGCGCTCGACGTGTCGATCGGCGCGCGCGCCTCGGTCTTCGCCTATGCGCGGCCTGGTGAAGAGTTCGGTGGTCAGGTAGTTCGCGTGGGCGAGGTCGTCGACCCTCGGACCCGCCGTCTACCGGTCGAGATCGAAATCGACGGCCACGGTGGGCGGCTGCGCCCCGGCCTCGTGGCGCGGTTTTCCGTGCAGACCGGAAAGCCGCGAGAAGTCATGCAAGTGCCGCTCGACGGCATCTTCGAGCGCTTCGGAAGCCAGCACGTGTACGTCATCGAAGACGGGGTCGCGAAGCGGCGGGCGATCGTCGTTGGCGAAGTCCGCGCCGGATACGCCGAGGTCCTCGAAGGTATCGAACCGGGTGACCTGGTGATCAGCAAAGGAGTCACACGCGTCGTGGATGGCTCCGAAGTACACATCGTGCCCGTCGACGAGCCATGAGCATTCCCGCGTTCGCAGTGCGCCAACCCGTGCTCGTCAATCTCGTGGCGATCTCCATGGTTGTGGTCGGTGGACTGGTATTGGGTGCAATGCATCGCGAGTCGCTGCCGACCATGCCAACGGGTTGGGGCTCGGTGACGACCGTGTACGTTGGCGCCTCCCCGGAGGAGATCGAGCAGCTCGTCACGATCCCCGTCGAGAACGCGGTTGGAGACGTCGACAAGATCGACGAGATCTGGAGCTCGTCGAAAGAAGGCATCTCGTACGTGAGCTTCAAGTTCGACTCGGACGTCGAAGATATGACCGGCGCGATGATGGAGGTGTCCAACGAGATCAACCGAGTCGACGACCTGCCAATCGACGCCGAGCGGCCCGTGGTGCGCGAATTCAAGGTCGACTTCCCCACAGTCAGCGTCGCGGTGCGTGGAGAGGTCCCCGAGGCGGTGCTGCGTCAGGTCGGCAAGGACCTCGCTGACAGAATCGAGCGGCTGCCAGGCGTGTCGGGCATCTGGCGCAACGGCATTCGAGATCGGGAATTCCGGGTCGAGGTCGATCCCGATCGGCTCGCCGCTTATCAGCTTCCGCTGACGGCCGTGACCAATGCGCTCCGGCTTCGCGCGTCGAACGTACCCGCCGGTAATACCAAGGGCAAAGGTGACGCGCGGCTCGTCCGCGGCATGACGCGGGTCAACGACATCGAGGAGCTCGGCTCCGTCGTCATTCGACCGGACCCACGCGGGGGCTCCGTTCGCGTGCGGGACGTTGCCGATGTCCGCGACACGTTCGCAGCCGGTGAGTTCAGCGGACGGGTCAATGCGGAACCCGCGATCGTCCTCACCGTTCGAAAGGAAGAGCAGGCGGACAGCGTTCGCATCAGCGAAGAGGTTCGCGCGCTCGTCGAGCGCCTCAGGCCAACGCTCCCGCCCGGCGTGGCCATCGATCTCTTCGGCGACGCAGCGGCGGAGGTCGAGCATTCACTCGGCACGCTCTACACCAACGCGGCAGCAGGGCTCGTGCTCGTGTTGCTTATGCTTTGGGTCGCGGTCGGTGCGCGGAACGCCACCATGGCGGCCATCGGGCTGCCTGTCGCCTTGGCAGGCGCGCTCATCGCAATGTCCGTGATGGGTATCACGATCAACATGATGTCCTTGCTGGCGTTGATTCTCTGCTTGGGCGTCGTCGTCGATGACGCGATCATCATCATCGAAAACATCTACCGGCATATGGAGGAAGGGATGCCGCGGCGAAAGGCCGCGATCCTCGGCACCCAAGAGGTCTTCTGGCCGGTGGTCGCGTCCACGCTGACGAGCTGGGCCGCGTTCCTGCCATTGCTGTTGATGGAAGGGGTGCTGGGAGATTTTTTCGCGATCATCCCGAAGGTCGTCGTGGCGGCGCTCGCAGCGTCGCTGATCGAAGCGATGTTCGTTCTGCCCAGCCACATGGCAGATTTTGGAAGGCTTGGAAGCCGCAAGACAGACGAAGCGGGCCCTCCGAAGACGCGGCTCCAACGATTTGGGGCGCGTGTGCTCGACTCATACGAGCGTGTGCTTCGGTGGTCACTTCTCCACCGCGGCACGGTGGTGTTCGCATCATATGGAGCGTTTTTCTTGATGGTCGCCGTCACGTTCAGCGTGAAGGACGTGATTTTGTTCACCGAAGGCGACCCCGACATGTTCGACGTTCGGGTTCACATGCCGACTGATGCCTCGAAGGAAGAAACCGAAGCGCTTCTCGCCAAGCTCGATGCGCGTATCCTCGGGCTCGGCAGCCCAGACATCGAAGCAACGGTTTCGGTGCGCGGCATGACCCGCACCGACATGGGCGTGCGAACCGGAGACCACATGGGAAACGTCAGCGTGTTCGTGGTTCCGGCGACCGAGCGCAGCAGTCTTCACGCTGGACGTGACTTGGTTACCCGGGTCAGCGGCCTCTACGACGACGTAGTCGGACCCGCACGTCTGGAAGTCGTCGAGGTGAGACCGGGGCCGCCTCGCGGGGCCCCAGTCGCCGTGCGAATTCGCGGAAAAGAACACGAGCGACTGGTCGAGCTTGCCGAGCAAGTGCTCGCCGAGGTCCGGAGGACGCCAGGCACCCGAAACTCCAACCATGACCACGAGCTCGGTAAGCAGGAGCTTCAGATCAAGGTCGACGAGGAGCGCGCGGCCCTTCACGGGCTCACGCCCGACGCTGTCACCGCCTGGTTGCGTAGTGCGTTTGGCGCAACGCCCGTTGCGACGCTGCAAGAAGGCGACGACGAGATCGACATCGTCGTTCAACTCCGCGAAGACGTGCTTCGGGACCCGAGTCGGATCGCCTCTCTTCAGCTCATTGCACCGACCGGGGACGAAGTTGCCATCGAAGACATTGCTGACGTCGCGCACGGTCGCGGGCCCGGTGTCATCAGACGCTATCAACAGAAGCGGGTGGTCAGCGTGCTCTCCGGGATCGATGACACCGTCACGAACAGTGCCGAGGTCAACACCCGGCTTCAACGAGAGCTGGCTCAGGTAGAAGCGGCCAACCCCGATGTTCAGTTCGAGTACGGCGGGCAGTTCGAAGAGACCCAGGAGTCGGTCGAATCGCTTTTTCGCGCGTTCATCGTGGCGCTGCTCTTGATCTATACGATTCTCGCGACGCAGTTTCAAAGCTTCTCGCAACCCACGGTGGTCATGGCAGCGATCCCGCTGTCGCTCATCGGCGTGTGCGGAGGCTTCTTGCTGAGCACTACGCCGATCGGCCTGATCTCCCTCGTCGGCGTCGTCGGGCTCACGGGCATCGTCGTCAATGATTCGCTCGTGTTGGTCGACTTCATCAACAAACGGCGCTCGAGGGGCATGGAGCTCGACGAGGCGATCGTGGAAGCCGGCATGTTGCGATTGCGGCCGATCTTCCTCACCAGCATCACCACGATCGCGGGGCTGTTTCCGCTCTCGCTTGCGGTGGACAGCTTGCCGCACCTCGCGCCGATGGCGCAGGTGATCGTGTACGGCTTGACCTTCTCGACTCTGCTCACCCTGCTGGTCGTGCCCTGTCTTTACCGCTTGGACGTCGATCTCGCCGAGCGCGCGGGGCGTTGGTTTGCACCGGTGAAGCGTTGGGTGACGGACCCTGGCGCGGCGGCAGAGGAGCCGGCGGACACCAGCGCCGAGTAGCGCGTGGCAACCCCGGCAGCTAGCTGCTACGCGCAGGGGATGGCGAGGCGTTTCGAGAACAAAGTCGTTTGGATCACTGGCGGCGGCACCGGAATCGGCAAGGCTCTGGCGCTGGCGTTCGGAAAAGAAGGCGCGACCGTTGCCGTGTCCGGCAGGCGCCAGGATCGGCTCCAGGGCGTCGTCGATGAGCTCGCAGCGCAGGGCGGAAAGGGCTTGGCGGTGCGCTGCGATGTGACGGACGAGGCCTCCGTAGCCGAGGCGGTGCAAAAGGTGGTGCGCAGCTTGGGTGGCCTAGACGTGGCGGTGGCAAACGCGGGTTTTTCGGTGGCGGGCCGTGTCGAGAAGCTGTCGGCTGCTGATTGGCGGCGCCAGCTCGACGTCAACGTCATCGGCGTGGCCATGACCGCCAGATACGCGATCCCGCACCTTCGCGAACGCGAGGGACGACTCGCGCTGATCGGCAGCGTCGCATCCATGCTCGCAACGCCGGGGGTCGGCGCGTATGCCGCATCGAAGTACGCCGTCCGCGCGATCGGGCAAGTACTGGCGGCCGAGCTCCACGGCAGCGGCGTGAGCTGCACCACGATCCATCCAGGATACATCGAAAGCGAGATCGCTCAGGTCGACAATCAAGGTCGATTCGATCCGCAGCGTGAAGATCGGCGACCCAAGAACCTGATGTGGCCCGCCGATCGTGCGGCTCGCGTCATGGTCGACGCGATCGCAAAGCGGAAGCGGGAGTACACGTTCACCGGGCACGGAAAGATCGGCGCCTTTGCCGGCAGGCACATGCCTGGACTCGTTCACTTCGGCATGACGCGCAATCGCAAGTAGCGCTTACTCGACCAGGTAGCGGAACATGAAGAGAAGATAGGTCTCTTTGCGTCCGCCTACGTCCTGACGGAGTGCGAATTCAGCGCCGATCTTGCCCTTGTTGAAACCCGCGCCAGCCGTGATTTGGTTGAGATGGCGACCGCTGTCCCGCCGATAGCCGAAGCGAAGCGGCACCATCTCGGCGGCGATGTAACTCAATCCCCCGCCCGCGATGATCTTGTTCTTCTCGAAGGTCGTGAAGTCGACGAGAACGTCGCCGCCGATGGTCACCGACTCGATCGGGGTGAGCGCCAGGCTTCCACCGGCCATCTGGGGTGCCAACGCCGAATAGGTCTTGATGAGGTTGTAGCCGAGCCCCGAAACCTTGAGCCAGGGGATCGGCGTGACGGTCATCGACGCATCGAGGGTGATGCCGTCGAAGGATGGTCCGACGCGAACGCCGTCCGCCCAATCGGAGCTCAACCGCCCCCAACGAAAGCCGATACCGATGCCGATCTGAGGAATCGCCTGGATGCCGATGCCCGACCGCCAATCCCAACCCTTGTACCTGTGGCCGTCGCCGCTGAAAACGCCCCGGAAGCTCGTGCCCATCGCGATCTTCTTCGCGGTGGTCGAGTCGGTGACCGAGCTTCCAATCGTCCAGTAGGTGCCGCCGTTGCTCTTGCTGCCCGGGATAATCTGCGAGAACGCCTCCACTTGGTACGTCGAGACCGCCGCCATGTTCGAGGTGTTGTAGGCCAACGCCGAGGTTCCGATCGCGCCCGCACGCGCGCCACTGCCCATGGCGAGGCCGTAGGTCGTTTCCAGGGTGTCTTCGGTCGGAACCTGGGGATTCGTGACGCCGCCAACGCCCGACGGGGCTTCCAGTTGAGCGGAGGCGATCTGCAACGGGCATACGACAGTCACCAGACCGACGATCGCCGCTCCCAAAATCGCTCGCTGTGCCCCCATGGCTGATGCCCTGGCGGAAGCTAACAGTGATGGATCACCCTTCCAAATTGTCGACTCCGCCTTAGAACCGTCGCATGTTGGACGCTCTACTGGACAAATCCGTTGTTGGTTACACGGCGCTCGGCTACCGATGGAGGCCCCACTCACCGATCGAGGCCGATCTGAGCGGGCGGGTGGCGCTCGTGACCGGGGCAAGCTCCGGCTTGGGCCGAGCCACCGCGACTGCGCTTGCAAGACTGGGGGCAACCTGCATCATCGTCGGCCGCAACCCTCAAAAGACCGCCGCCGTTTGCGAAGAGATTCGGAGCGAGACCGGCAACCCGAATGTTCGCACGGAGATCGCCGATCTGAGCCTCATGCGTGAGGTTCGAGCGCTCGCCGACCGGATTTCTGGGCCGATTCACCTGCTCGTCAACAACGCCGGGGTCCTCCTTCCGAAGCGGGAAGAGACCGAGGAGGGGCTCGAAAGAACCTTGGCAACCAACTTGCTCGGTCATTTTCTATTGACGAACCTCCTGACGGACAAGCTCGAGGCCCCCGCCCGCATCATCAACGTTTCGTCGGGCGGAATGTATACCCAGCGCATCCGACTTGATGACCTCGAGATGAAGAAGGGCCGCTACGATGGGGCTGTCGCTTATGCGCGCACGAAGCGGGGGCAGGTGATCTTGACCGAGCTCTGGGCCAAGCGTCTCGAGCCTCGGGGCATCGTCGTTCATTCGATGCATCCGGGGTGGGCCGACACTGCGGGGGTGTCCGAGTCCTTGCCGCGATTCTACAAGCTGACCAAACCGCTGCTCCGGACCCCAGAACAGGGAGCCGACACCATCGTCTGGCTTTGCGCCTCGGAGGAAGCAGGCTGCACGACGGGTCGGTTTTGGCACGACCGGCGACCCCGCCCAACTCATCGCATACGAGGAACACGGGAAAGCCGAGAAGAACAGGAAGGCCTGTGGACGGCCCTCGAGGGTATGCTGGCTGGATGAAGGTGAAGCCGCCAAAGGCGGGCAGGGTTCGGCGGCGCGTGGTCACGATTTCGATCTACGCCGTCGCATGTTTGCTGCTAACGGCGCTGGCGCCGGCGTGGTTCGTCGTCGGGTTGGTCGTCGGTGCGGTGCGAGGGCGCTCGTTCGTCGTGCTGCGTCTTCTCGCATTCGCTTGGTTCTATTTCGCGTTCGAGCTGATAGCGCTATTGCTTGTGGCCGGCGTGTTCATCACGCGAAGAAGAGGCGCCGCGCGCGACGAAGCGCTCTATCGTCTTCAAGCCTGGTGGGGAAGCGTCAACCTGCGCGTTGCGCAAAGGGCGTTGCGTCTGACGATCGAGGTCGATGGCGCCGAACGCGCCCTCCCAGGACCTTCGATTCTGTTGATCCGACATGCGAGCATCCTAGATACATTGTTGCCGTGCACCTATGTGCAGCGTCCTTACCGGTTTCACGTTCGGTACGTCTTGAAGCAAGAGCTGTTGTTCGACCCATGTATCGATATTGTCGGCAACGCGCTGCCCAACTACTTCGTCGACCGTACGGGCAACACGGCCGCTGAGCTTGATGGAGTGCGGCGGCTGACCGAGGGTTTGGGCATGGATGCCGTGTTGATCTTTCCGGAAGGAACCCGATTTTCCGCCGAAAAACGCCAGCGAGCGCTCGATCGGCTCGCGTCGGAGGGCTCGTCGCTCCTGGAGGCAGCCGGCGCATTGACACATGTGTTGCCCCCGAAAGCGGGCGGTGTGCTCACCTTGTTGGACGCACTGCCGAACGTGGACTGCGTGTTCGTTGCGCACGCCGGTCTGGAGACCTTTGCCAAGATCTCGAGCCTGCTCGACGGCGCAGTCGTCGGATCATCGGTACGTGTGAAGCTCTGGCGCGTGCAAGGAAGCGACATTCCGAAACGAGAGGACGAACGTCTTCGTTGGCTGTATGCGCAATGGACGAAGGTCGATCTGTTTGTGAAAAACTCGGCGTCGCTTGGTGGATAACTTGTGGAAGAAATGCGCAAAGTGCTTCGTTCCCGAAGGATTCAACTCTCGAAGCACGAGCGTCGCCTGTGGACTCGTTGCACTAAAGATGAGCACAATGTTGCGCGAACGATAACAGCTCGTAATTCGGAATGATTGCAACAGCTTGTCAACAGCGAAGAAACATCTCGTAAAGGAGCGCAGGAGCTTGTCAAAAAAACTGCGTTCGAATCTTTCACGATCACAAGCGGTTAGAAATTAGTTTGTTGATCCCCGTAGACGGCTCCGAAACTCGCTGCTAGTTTCGGCGCCCTTCACTGAGAAGACACCAGTTGGCGGTCGCCGCGTCGACGTAAGTTGGTGAATAACGTTTGAATCGCTCGTCCCAGCGAGGTGTGGATAGCCTGGGGACGTGAACGCTGAATTGCGTGCTTTTTGGGGACTTGGTGACGATGGAACGACTGTGGGAACAAACTCTGGGCAGCCTCAAGACGCACCTGTCGGCTGAGAACTTCGAGACCTGGCTCGAACCGGTTCAGTTTGGCGGCATCGAGAGCGATTCCGTCGTACTTCGGATTCCCAACCAGTTCTTTGCAGAGTGGATTTCCGCTCACTATCTCGACATGATCCTCGAGACCCTGCAGAGCGAAGCCGGCGACGCCAAGGTGCCGACGAAGGTTCGCTGGGAGCTCGATGAAACCCTGCGTGAGAAGGCGCAAGCTGCTCGCGAGTCTACTCCGCCCCCGGCGCCGCGGGCTGCGCGCGCCGCTCCTCGAGCGCCCGAAAACGCCGATCTCAACCCCAAGTACCGTTTCAAGAACTTCGTGGTTGGCCCTGCGAATCAGCTGGCGCATGCCGCCAGCGTCGCCTGCGGCTCGGACCCTGGTCGCCGATATAATCCGCTCTTCATCTATGGAGGCGTCGGTCTCGGCAAGACTCATCTAGTAAACGCGATCGGCCATGCGATCATGCAGCGCAACCCACGCGCGCGGATCCTCTATCTCTCGGCCGAGCGTTTCACGAATGAGTTCATCTGGTCGTTGCAGAATCACGAGATCAATTCATTCCGTCACCGGTACAGGTCTCATTGCGACGTGTTGTTGATGGATGATATCCAGTTCCTCGCCGGCCGTGAGCAGACGCAGGAGGAGTTTTTCCACACCTTCAATGCGCTCTACCATTCGGACAAGCAGATCGTCGTCACCTCAGACGTCTACCCCCAGCAGATCTCAGAGATGCAGGAACGTTTGATCAGCCGCTTCCAGTCAGGGATGGTTGCAGACGTTCAGGCTCCGGAGCTCGATACCCGCATCGCCATCCTTCAGAAGAAGGCTGAGAGCGAGAGCATCGTGCTTCAGAGCGAGGTCGCGCTCTTTTTGGCGCAGGCCGTCCGCAGCAACGTTCGCGAGCTCGAAGGAACGCTCCTTCGCATTGCCGTGAAGGCGGAGCTTCTCGGGCTGACAATCGACCTCGAGCTCGCCAAAGAAACGCTGCGGGCCGTGGCCCCGAACCAGGACAGTGCAACGAGCGTCGAAGACATTCAGCGCATCGTCTGCGGCTACTTCGGCATTCGTCTGGCGGACCTCAAGTCGCGGCGGCGTCACCGGGCGGTGAGCTTTCCCCGCATGATCGCGATGTACATCTGCCGGCATCGGCTTGGGACCAGCTATCCCGAGCTTGGTGAGCGCTTTGGCGGCAAAGACCACACCACGGTCATCAGCGCCGTCCGTAAGATCGGCGGTCTGGTCGAGGCTCAGGACGAGCGTGTCTTGGGCGCAGTAGATGCCATCGAGCGCAAGCTCGGCATCTGATGAAACAGCATATCTACGCCTCGACGGGGGTTGTGCGGGGGACTCGGGCATACCGGGCCTCCCGCACGCTTTTGGTGTATACCAGCGCCTGTGCTTGGACTGAGATCAACCTGGGGAATGCGCCTGGGGATGAATCTGGATTTGTGCAGTCCACATTCTCGCAAGGATCAATCAAGACCTCGAAGATCGCTCAAACCTCAGTCCTTCTCACCGGTTACCTTGCTTCATCCACAATCCACAGCTGTTAAGACGACGACTAATTTTAAAATTAAGAGATCTAAGCGGGTGGATAAACAGACAAGCCCTCGCATGGAGTGAACCAAGACATGGAGCTCACTATCGAAAAGCAACAGTTCCTCCGTGGTCTTACACGTACCCACGGCGTAGCTGATCGCAAAAGCTCGATGCACATTCTATCGAATGTGTTGCTTACGGCCGAAGGGCCAGACCGTCTTCGCTTGTCCGCGACCGACTTGTACCTAGGCGTGACGGCTCTCGTTCCCGCTAGCATCAAGAAGGGCGGTACCATTGCGGTGTCTGCACGAACCTTGTTCGACATCGTCAAGAACCTGCCCGATGGAGAGGTGACTTGGAAGCTCAGCGACAGCCATGCCGTCGAGCTGAGCTGCGGCAAGGTTCGCTACCGGATTCCTGCGATGCCGGGTGAGGACTTCCCGCCGCTGCCGAACCCGGGTGATGCCGATTTTGCGCACCTCGAGGCCTCGGTGCTCTCGGAGCTGATTTCGCTCACGCAGTACTCGATGTCCCACGACGATACCCGGCCGCACCTTGCCGGGACTTTGTTCGAAGGGGACGGCAAGGTCGTGCGTATGGTCACGACCGACGGACATCGATTGTCCAAGGCGGAACACAAAGTCAGTGGCAAAGGCGCGATGATGAACTTCAGCATGCTGGTGCCGCACAAGGGGATCAGCGAGCTCAAACGCCTGTTGGACGACATGAAAGCCGGCAAAGGCAAGGGAGATGAGCCGACGACGATCGGCATTGCAAGCGCGGGTGGCAACGCGTTCTTCTTGAGGGACGACCTGAGCCTGAGCGTCAAGTTGGCGGACGAGAACTTCCCTCCGTACGCAAAGGTCATTCCGAGCAAGCAGAGCCGCACCGTCGTCGCCGCGCGTGGGCCACTCGTCGAGGCCTTGCGGCGCATCAGTCTGGTCGCGAATGACAAGAGTGGCGGAGTTCAGCTCCAGATCGAGCCAGGGCTGCTGCGCATCCAAAGTCAAAACCCCGAGGTCGGGGAGGGCAGCGAAGAGGTCGACGTCGACTATGCCGGAGATGAGCTGCGAATCGGATTCAACGCGCGTTACCTGCTCGACGCCTTGAGCGCGATGCCTCACGACGAGGTCGCGATCGAGCTCAGTGGCGAGCGAGATCCGGGCGTGGTCAAGCCGGTCGGCGACGATGCTGAGTTCATCGGCGTCATCATGCCCATGCGCATCTAGGGCATTCCGTGGCCGGGGAGACCCCAAGCCGGGTGAAGATGTTGCGGGCTCACGGGTTTCGCAACCTCGCTGCGCTGAGCTTCGAGCCAGGCTCTCATTTCAACGTCATCCATGGCGACAACGGGTCTGGGAAGTCCAATCTTCTCGAGGCGATCTACTATTTGGGTGCACTCAAGAGCTTTCGGGGCGCCAAGACCGATGATTTGATCGCGCTCGACGCAGACGATGCATTGATCGAAGGTGCGCTCGAGAGCGGGCCCGCACCTCACAAGCTGAGGATCGAGATTGGAAGGGCGCAACGACGGCGCCTTCAGCTCGATGCAAAGCGACCACGCTCGGCGAGCGCCTGGTACCAGACCATTCGCATGGTCTTGTTTCATCCGGGAGACTTGGTGCTCGCGGCTGGCTCGGCGGACAAGCGACGCGCATTCCTCGATCGGATGCTCGAGCAGATGGATCCCATCTATGCGAGCACGCTCTCGACCTACGAGAAGGCGCTTCGCAGCCGGAACCGCCTGTTGAAGGACGAGCGGACCGACCGACGCTCGATCCGGGCGTACGACGCCATTCTGAGCAAGGCAGGGGCCATCGTGGGACAGGCTCGTCGGCGCCTGATCGAAGACCTCGGACCTAGGGTGGAACGCGCGTTCACTGAGGTATTCGCAGGTGATACGCCGCTCGCTGTTCGCTACCTTCCACGAGTGGAGCCCTCCGAGGATGCAATTGCCGAGGCGCTCGAGCGCGCATTCGACAAAGATTGCGCCCGAGGGTTCACCGCGGACGGACCCCACGGCGACGACCTCGAGCTGCAATTGCACGAAGTCGGCGCGCGGCACCATGGCTCACAGGGGCAACATCGGACAATCGTGCTGGCACTCAAGACGGCAGAGCTCGATCTCCTCACCGAGCGCACCGGTCGGGTGCCGATCCTGCTCCTGGACGACGTTTCGAGCGAGCTCGATCGCAGCAGAAACCGCAGGTTTTTCGAGATGTTGAGCCAAGTAGGCGCTCAGGTCTTCCTTACCACCACCCATCCGGAATTCATCTTGCTCGACAACGACCGCGTCGACTTCCAGGTCGACGGGGGGCGGCTCACTCGATGATCTTCGCGCTCTTGATGTAGTCGAGCTTGGGGAAGCTCTCGCGCAGGTACTTGTTGCCCTCGGTTTGCATGCGGCCCTGTGAAGGTCCGCGGCCACGAGGGGCTCCTTCTCCATAGCCGTCGTAGAGAGCATCGACCGGCGCCATGTCTTTGACCTTGCCAAAGGGGGCAAAGCCCATGCCATCCAAGCGAGAGTTGTCGCTGAAGTTGATGAAAAATTGTGTGGTCCGGGAGTCGGGTCCAGAGGTTGCAAACGTCACGGTGCCACGCGTGTTACTCGCTTTGACCGGATCATCGGGAATCGGCTTCGCGCGCCACTCTACATTGAGTGCGGGGTCGCCGCTGATCCCAACCTGCGCCATGAATCCACCGATGACGCGGAAGAACGCTACGTCGCTGAAGTAGCCCTTTTGCACGAGCTCATAGAAGCGGTCGGCGCCGTTCGGGGCCCAGTCGCGATGCACGTCGATCACGATTGCGCCTTTCGTGGTGTCGAGCTCGACCGTGTACTGAGAGGGCACTTGTGTGTCGTCCTTCCTGGCCTCGGCCACTTCCTCTTGCACTGGCAGAGGGGTTTCCTCTCCTTGGCTCTTGGTGGGAGCGTCTTCGTTTTTGGGGCATCCGAGCAGGAATGCACCGGCTATGATCAACAGAGCTGCAGTTCGCATGGCTGTAACTTGGAGAAGCTCTGCTCCACGCGCAAGTAAGTGGTGCTCAGCCTTCGAAGAGGCCTCGGAGCTTCCGGAGAAAACTCGCCTGTTGCGGGTGGGCTTCGTCACCGATTTCTTGAGCCAGCTCCGTGATGAGCTTGCGCTGGCGACGGCTGATCTGCTGTGGCACCTCGACGATGACGGTGACGAGCTCATCACCCTTGCCGTAGCCGCCATACACCGGAATTCCCTTGCCACGGAGCCGAAAGACCTTCCCGGATTGAGTTCCGGGCGGGACCTTCATCACGACCTTTCCATCGAGCGTCGGGACATCGATGCTGGCGCCGAGAACCGCCTGTGGAAACGAGATTGGCACCGAGATCAAAATGTCGGCGCCTTCGCGACTGAAGAGGGCGTGGTCGATCACCTTGATGTTGATGTGCAAGTCGCCGTT
>Ga0111160_1079_pt1 | contig 22899 bp, 22 predicted proteins | sample DeeMarSeWOR28_12_FD_80265 | JGI IMG/M metagenome (GOLD analysis project Ga0111160, IMG submission 80265) | Myxococcales bacterium SG8_38_1
GGCTCGTCGAGGCTGCAAGCTGAGAACACAACGGCCCCCATCGTGCCGAGAAGCAACGCGTAGATCCCCATCGAAGCTCGTCGTGTGCGCTGCACTGCGGTGGTCTGCTACGAAGTGTCATTAGCATGCGCGCGGGTCAACAACTCGAAGTGGTCTCCGCGACGTTCGGCCTCGCGGCATCCGCAGTCCTGCATTTCGCCGCCTTCGCGTACATTGCAAGCGCGGCAGCGCAGTTCGACTTCGATTTTGCAATCACGCTCCCGGCAGAGGTGGAGTTCGGCATAGCGGAGGGCATGGAGCTGGCCGGAGCGCCGACGCAAGCATCCTCTAGCGCCGGCGGCGTGGTCGAGGCCGGCCCCAAAGCCGCCCCAAGCGATGCTGTCATCATCGACGCGGGGGTCGCGGAAACCGACACGCGCGCGGATGCCGGCGCCAACACCGACGCCGACACCGACGCCGACGCCGACATGGCCGCTGATACGGACGCCGACGCTGTCTCTACCCTCGACGGCCCTTCCCGCCTACCCCCGGGCGCCCACTTGGCACTGCGAATCGATATGAAGCGGGTTCGCGAGTCCCCGCTCGGCCCGGACGTCACCCACTTCTTGCGGGGCGTTCCCGATTGGCAGCTGATTCTCGACGGCTCGGGCATCGATCCAGTCGCCGACCTCGATCGCCTCCTGGTCGCGACCCCGAATCTCGAACGCTCCAAGCTGGTGCTTGCGGGCAAACACCGCCGCGACGCGACGTTCGCCCGCGGGAGCGTGAAGCGGCTCGCGCGTGCGCGCGGCAAGAGCGTTCGATGGAAGTCACGCTACGGTGTTCCCACCGCGCCCTGGCTCAACCAGGATCAGACGCCGAGAACAATCGCCCTTCTCAGCCCACACCACTTCAGCATCACGCGTCGTCAGGATCTTCAAAGAGTGTTGGCGCTCGCGAAAGCCCGTGAGGACCGCGATGCACACCAAGAGGGTTTGTTAGCCGCCCATGGACCGGATGCGTTGTTGTCGATGGGGCTCGGCGAGGCGCTCGCGCTCGAAGTCGAGGGAGTTCATCGCTTCGTCATCGGCAGCATCAAGAACGTTCCGGCCCGCTTGCGCGTCGCGGTGCGTGAAACGGGCCCGGACGAAGCAACAGTTAGTGTCCTCGCCACGTACCCGACTCCGCTCGCGGCGCGCGAGGCGCCCATCTAGGTGAAGAAGGTCGCCACGTTCTATTCAAAACAGTTGATCCTCAGCCTCGCGGGCTTCGGCAAGACCCTTCGGCGTATGGACCTCCAAGCCAACGAGGAACGCGTGACCGCGACGTTCACGCTCAGCGCCGACCAGATCCGCTTCATTCTAAGCTACGCCGAAGGGCGCCTACGTGGCTCCGGCGGCGCAACCCGTCCTCGACAACCACGCCAAGAGTGGTGATCCGAGCAACAAAAAAGGGGCCCCGAATTGGGCCCCTTTTTCTCGATTCGCGGTCTCAGTGGCTTAGAGGACCAGGTCCTTGAGCTTCTTGAGAGGCGTTGCGCGGATCTTCTTGGACGCAGGCTTGGGCGGAAGCATCATTTCTTCGCCGGTTGCCGGATTACGTCCCATCCGAGCGGGTTTCGCCGGAATCTTACGCACCTTGAGCTTGATCATGTCCGGAATGACAAATTCCCCCGGGCCACGGCGACCAAGTTCTTTTTTCACGAGGTCTTGCAGTGCACTGAAGACATTCGTAATTTCCTTCTTGGTCAGGCCGCTCTTGTCGGCCAGCTCACTCATGATCTGGGCCTTCGTCATTCGCTTGCCCGCTGCCATAGTTCCCTCCTAACTCCAAAAAGGCCCCCAAAAGAAAGCCCTGGACAGGCACCGCGCCATCTATGCCTGGGGTTTTCCGCGCTGACAAGCTTCTTTGTGCGCTTTCGCAAAGAAATTTTGGGGGGTTAATCGATCCCCAGCGGGACGACACCTTGCGGCATGGAGAGCCAGATCCCGGCACGCCGGCTTAACCCACAGCTCGTCCACAGCCTCTGCGCTCGCGACGCACACGAGATGAACGCGGGAATCCCTTCGAGCAAATTATCCTTGGTTTCAAGCATTTGGCTCGGCAAACCCAGAAAAGAGGCGAAGATCCGGGAGGGAAGCCCGGCACCCTTCGAGGGGGTTTTCCACAGTGACTAGGACTGGCGTGCAGCCTGCACCGCAGTGAGCATTTCCTCGGTTCGCGCGTTCATCTCGCGTTCTTCGCGCCGGGTCGCGTGGTCGTAGCCGATCAGATGCAGCAGCCCGTGGGCCAACAAAAAGGTCACCTCGAGGATGATCGGGCGATCGTGTTGGTCCGCCTGGCGGGTTGCGGTGGGCAATGAGATCACCACGTCCCCGAGGAGCCCAGGGTGTGGCGAGGGCCCCGCGCCCTCATTCATGGGGAACGCCAAGACGTCCGTCGGCTTGTTCTTCTTCCGATAGAGATGGTTCAGCCCCCGGATCGTCTCGTCGTCGCAAAGCAGAATCGAGAGCTCCGCATCGGGCATCCCGAGCGCCTCTAGCATCGCCTCCGCACGCCATGAGAGCTCGTCGTGACGGACGGGACGGCGCTTCAAGCCACGGGATCGGACCCATACCGGCATCGCTGAAGCTAGTGGCCTCAGCGCGCGGCAGGGTCAAGCAGGCGGCGGGGTGCCCACTGCCGGGCGGTTGCTATGCTCGAGCGGTGTTCGAGAAGGTTTTGATCCTGAGGCGAGGCGAAGCCGCGACGCGCGTGGCACGAACCTGCCGACGCATGGGCGTGGAATCGATCGTGGTCGCGCCGAAGGACGAGCCCGCGAGCCGCCATATCGAGGCGGCGGACGGCAGCATCGAGGTCGATTTCGACGAAGCCGACGCAATTCCCGTCGACTTGCTCGCTTCGATCCTGGAACGCGCTGGGGCTGACGCCGCGCACCTCGGCTACCAAGGCCAACCCGAGATGTTCCAACTTGCGAGCGCCGCCGAAAAAGCCGACGTCGCGGTCATCGGGACCGATCTCGACGTGCTTGGCGCGCTCACCGACTCGGCAACGATCCGAGCCGCCGCCGACCGCGCGAACGTGCGCACCACCGAGGACGCTGAAGATCTCCAGCGACCGCGAGAGCTGAGCGTCCTCGTCGCGGCCGACACCCACGGGGAGAGCGTCGCAATCGCCGAATGCGATCGAAGTCTCTCCACCGCAGGCCACACGCTGATTCACGAGACGCCTTCCCCGGAGCTGCTCTTCCGGTCGGACGGGGAGGCATTCCGCATGGCCTTGTTCGACAATGCCCGAAGGATGGCAGCCGAGCTGCGCTACGCCGGCCTCTTGGAAGTCGTCTTTCATGTCGACCCCGCTGGTCTCTCGTGGGTCTCCGACGTGAAGATCGGGCTGCCCCGACATCACACGCTGATCGAAATGGTCACCGGCACGGACCTGGTGGCGCTGCAGCTGCGGATCGCGTCGGGCGAGGCGATTCCAGAGGAGATCGAGGCGATTCAGCCACGCGGTCACGCCCTCGACGCGTCGATTCTCGCGCTTGACCAGATGGATGCGCCAGTCTCCTCCTATTCGGTAGCGCCCGCAGCGCAGGGGCGAGTTCGGGCAACATCGTCCGCTACCGTCGGGCTACCACTTCCGGCCGACGACCGTCCTCTCATCGCGAAGCTCACGACGCACGCCCCGGTTCGGCATCGGGCTTTGCTCTCGATGGATCGAATGCTCGCCGAGATGCGTTCCGAGCCTTTCACTACGAACGTCTCTACCCTGCGACAGATTCTCGCAGACTACGCGTTTCGCGCAGGGCAATACGACAGCAAGTCGGCGGCCCGCTTCGCCACCGCATGAGGTCGAAGCCGCGCTCAGGCCACGAACGTCGAGCGACCCGCGTATACGGCGCCATCGCCGAGTTGCTCTTCGATCCGAAGCAGCTGGTTGTACTTCGCGATGCGCTCGGAACGTGAAGCGGAGCCTGTCTTGATCTGACCGACGCCCGTCGCGACCGCCAAGTCGGCGATGAACGTGTCCTCGGTCTCACCACTTCGATGCGAAATAATGGAGGCGTACCCGTGCAAGGCGCCGAGTCGGATCGTGCTCAGGGTCTCCGACACAGAGCCGATCTGGTTGACCTTGATTAGGATCGCGTTGGCGACTCCTCGGTCGATGCCCATTTGGACGCGCTCAGTGTTGGTGACGAAGAGATCATCGCCGACGAGCTGGACCTTAGTGCCGAGCTTGTCGGTCTGGACCTTCCAACCATCCCAGTCGTTCTCATCCATCCCGTCCTCGATGCTGATGATCGGGTACTTGGCGCAGTAGTCCGCGTAGATCTCGACCAGGCCGGAAGCGTCGACCGGCTTCTTGTCGAAGGTGTAGACGCCCTTTTTCTTGTCATAGAACTCGCTCGCGGCGCAATCGAGCGCAATCGCGATCTGCTCCCCTGGGCGGTAGCCTGCAGCTTCGATCGCGCGCGCCACGAACGAGAGCGCTTCCTCGTTGGTCCCGAGATGCGGTGCGAAACCGCCCTCGTCGCCGACGCCGGTCGCGTGCCCGGCTTCCTTGAGCAGCTTCTTGAGGTTGTGGAAGGTCTCAGCGCCGGCTCGCAGCGCATCCGAAAACGTGTCGAAACCGACCGGGACGACCATGAACTCCTGAATCTCGAGGCCGCTGTCCGCATGCGCGCCGCCATTGACGATATTCATCAGCGGGGCAGGCAAGACACAGGCCTGTGCACCCCCCAGATAGCGCCACAAAGGTAGGCCAACAGCGTCCGCCCCGGCCCGCGCCACCGCCATCGAGACTCCGAGGATGGCGTTTGCGCCAACCTTCGACTTGGATGGCGTGCCGTCATAGTCGAGCATGACCTTGTCGACGCCGAGCTGGTCGAGCGCGTCGCAACCAACGACCTGGGGCGCGAGCTCGTTGACGACGTTCTCCACGGCTTTGAGAACGCCCTTGCCGAGATATCGTCCTGCGTCCCCATCACGAAGCTCGAGTGCTTCGTGCTCACCGGTCGACGCACCAGAGGGGACGGCCGCGCGACCCGTCGCACCGCTCATGAGCTCGATATCGACCTCGACGGTGGGGTTGCCTCGGGAGTCCAGAATCTCTCTTGCGCCTACAGCGATGATCTCGGTCATGGTTTCACCTCGGGCTCGCCTTAGCTTTTGAAAGGGGGCGGTGCAAGGGTGTCGATGCTAGGCTCGCCCTCGATGTACGCCTCGCTGTTCATTCCTTGGTTTCGTTTGGAATCGTGGGACATCCCACTCCCCTTCTCTCTGCCGGTTCTGGGCGACACGCTTTCGATCCAACCGTTCGGCGTTCTCGTTGCGACGGGCGTGCTGCTCGGCGCCTGGGTGGCCGGACAATTCGCGCGTCGCAACGATCTCGATCCGATCGCAACCGGCGACCTCGTCACGTACGCGGTCGTGACCGGCTTCATCCTCGGCTATTTCCTGAACGGCATTCTCTACGAGCGCGAAACGTTCATGGCGGCTTTGCGGAACCCTTCGATGTTCCTCTCGACTTGGCTCGGGCTCTCCTCGTACGGCGGCTTCTTTGGCGGGATCCTCGGGTGCTTCATTTGGAAGTGGCGCAAGAAGATGGAGCTCCTTCCATACGCGAACGCAGTCTGCTTTGCGCTTCCGTTTGGGTGGCTTTTCGGTCGCCTCGGCTGCTTCGTCGTGCACGACCACCCAGGCAAGGTCACCGACTTCTTCCTGGCGGTGAACGAATACCGGTTCGGCGAGCCGCCCTTCCAGCCCCGGCACGACCTCGGCCTCTACGAGGTGCTCTACTCGCTGCTGATCATCGGCATGTTCATGTGGCTCGAACACCGCAAGCGACGGCCGGTGGGGTTCTACTGCGTGCTTCTGCCGATCGTGTATGCGCCCGTTCGCTTCTTCCTCGACTTCCTCCGGGCGGCGCCCCTCGAAGGCGGCGACGTGCGGTACGCCGGGCTCACCCCTGCGCAATGGGCTTCGATTCTGATGGTTGGCGTCGGGCTCGCGGTTTGGCAGTTCGCCGTCAAACCGTACAACGCGAAGGCCTCGAGAGAAGCAGCAAGCTAGCGCGCCTCACTTGAGCGACACGACCGTGACTTGCGGGCCGCCCTCGTCCTGCTCTGCCGGCCGGAAGCCTTCGACGTAGGTGTCGTCGTTGGTGAGGTGCTCGTGCAATGCCTGCCGAAGCGCGCCGCTTCCGATTCCATGAACGATGTAGGCGACCGGCTCGGCGGCGCCATACATCCGGTCGAGGAACGCTTCAGCCAGCGCGATCGCTTCTTCGGCACGCAGGCCGCGAACGTCGAGTGTGTTGTCGGCCGTACGGATCGGGCGCTTTGCCTTGGGTTGGGCGCCGGTAACTTTGGGCTCTCTACGAGTCGGCTCGACGGGGCCTTTCAGCGCGCGCAGGTCACTCAGGTCGACCCAGAGCTTCATCATCCCCGCCGAAACGCGAACCTTGCCCCGCGCCGGCCCCTCGATCACGTCGGCGATGCTCCGAAGGCGCTCGACCCATACGCGATCCCCGACTCGCACCGCCCCTGGTTCGAGGCTGGTCGTCTCCACCGGTTTTGGCTCCAACGCCAAGCGATGAGCGTCGATGTCCCCGAGAAGCGCTCCGCCTTCGCTCAGTGCCGCGTCGGCGGCGGAAATCGTGGCCGGCTCGGGGCGGGCTCTCAGCGCCTTCTTGGCTTGTTCGAGTTGCTTCTGGATTTCCCTCACCCGATCGACCAAGCGCTGGGCTTCGACGCCAAGTCCCTTGGCCTCGCGCGCCCGAAGCGCCTGGCCCCGAACATCGAGCTTGGCACGTTGCTCGGCGAGCTGCGCGCGCTCTTGCTCGAGCGTGGCCTTCTCGCGCTCCGCCGCTTTGGTGGCCGCCTCTAGCTTTGCGACCAGCTTTTCGAAGCTCTGCGAATGCTCCGGCAGCATTCGCCGCGCGTCGGTGATGACGTCATCTGGGATGCCGTAACGGCGCGCTACATCGAGGGCGTTAGAGCTCCCGGGGACCCCCATCGTCAAGCGGAACGTTGGCGCCATCTCGTCGAAGTCGAAACCAACCGCCGCGTTGTGCATGTCCTCGCGCTCGGCGGCCAGCGCCTTGAGCGCCTCGTAGTGTGTGGTGACCGCCACCGCGGCGTTGCGCGCCACGAGCGTCTTGACGATCGCACAGGCAAGCGTGGCGCCAGCCTCCGGATCCGTAGCACCGGCGAGCTCGTCGAGGAGAATCAGCACACGCTCCCGAGCCAGCTCGAGCACGCTGTTCAAGGTCACGAGATGAGCCGAGAACGTCGAGAGGCTGCGCTCGAGGCTCTGCTCGTCGCCAACTGCTGCAAGCACCGGCGAGAAGAAACCGCATGCACTGCCATCGGCGACCGGCACCGGCAGACCGGCGCGCGTCATCAACGCCGTGAGACCGAGCACTTTGAGAGCAACCGTTTTGCCCCCAGCGTTGGGCCCAGAGATCACCAATGCCTGGCCACCCTGTAGTTCTAGGTCGTTCGGCACGACGTCGATCCCCCGCATGACGAGAAGCGGATGGCGAGCTTGCCGGAGGGAGATCCGCGGCTCTTCGCATAGCTCTACGAAGCTCGCGTCGAGCTCAGCCGCCAAGCGGGCGCTGGCGTTTCGCAGATCCGCATGGTTGAGCGCGTCGGCGGCGGCACCGAGCTGGGCGACGTACTGGCGCACCAGATCGGAGAGCGCGGCAAGAACTCGGCGCTCTTCACGTTCGAGCTCGGCCTGCGCCATCTTGAGACGATTGCCCCGCTCGACGAGCTCCCGCGGCTCGACGAAGATCGTGGCGCCGCTCGAGCTCGACCCGTGGACGATGCCATGGAAGCGCTCGTGCGCGTCGGCGCGAACCGGGAGAACGTAGCGGCCCTCCCGAATCGTGTAGAACGAATCCTGGAGAATGGCGCTACGCTTCTGAATGATGTCTTCGAGCTTCCGAACGATGCGGCCGCGCAAATTGCCCGCCTCTTCGCGAAGGCGCGCGAGCTCCGCGCTGGCAGAGTCGAGGATCGTTCCGTCGTCGCCTACCGATAGGCTGAGCTCCTCTTCGAGCCCGTCGAGCGTGGGATCGATCGCGCAGATACGATGCAGATACGGCGCGAGCTCTTTGCGCTGAGCGAGAAAGCGGCGGAGTGAGGAGGCCGCCCGCAGCGTCATCCGGATGTCCTTCAAGGCTGAGCCTTCGAGTACGCCTTCCCGTTCGAGATGTTGAAGTGATGCCGCGATGTCGCGCAAGCCCTCCAGCGGGAGCGGCTCACCGCGCTCGATCAAGGTCCAAGCTTCCTTGGACTCAGCCAGCGCGCGCTCGGCCTCCTCGAACGAACCGGCAATTGGTAGCGTGAGCCTCTCACGGAGTGGCCCCCGACAGCGGTCCGCGACGGCCCGCTCCACCTGGTCCCACTCGAGGTCGGCTAGCGTCTTGTGCTCGGCCTCATTCACTGAGCCCACTCGGGGACTTTCAGATCTGAGCTGCGAGCGGAGCGCTTGCGCCGGGCTTGCGCCTCCGCGGGCGGCTTGGTCGCCGGCTTTCTTGGTGCATTGAGCTTGATCAACACGGTTTCATCCTCGGTCGGGGTGATCGCCACCCGCCCCCTCCGTTTACCAAGCTTGGCGCGAAGTACCAGTGTCGACCCCGGCGTTGCCTCCAAAGTGCAGGGGGCTTCGTCACACGCGGGTGAACCGTCGCCATGCACAACGGCGGCGCCCAGGGGATCGGTGGCGACATGCACGAGAACGAGCTCCGGTTCTGCTTCGGCAGTTTCGACGACCAAGCTCTCCTCGATGGGATCGGCAAATCTTGATACGGGAACCGGGGCCGGAGCCGTAAGAGGCTCGGACCTGCGCGGGCTGCCCTGGCCCTCGCCCGACCCGAGCGCGACCCAGGTAAGTGCCCCGATCGCGCCAAGCACCGCGGCGGCCCAAATCCATCGAGGGGACTTGCGTCTCGGCACCGAATCGAAATCGTTTAGCGAAGAGGGCACCTTGAGCGTGGGTGGCGCCATCGCGGTAGCTCGGCTCAAGCGGCCGTCCAGCGCGCAACGCACCGCTTCTGCAAGCTCTTCGGTGTTCTGGTATCGGTCGTCCGGGTCCTTGGCGAGCGACTTCTGAATCACGAGCTCTAGCTCGTGGCTGATCACTGCGTTCGGATTGAGCTTGCAAATCGGCGGGAGCTCGGCAAACAAGTGCTGGGTCAGGACTCCCATGAAGGTGTCGCCTTCGAAGGGCACGCGCCCCGCCACGCACTCGTAGAGGATGATCCCGAGCGCATAGACGTCGACGCGGTGATCGAGCTCTTTGCCCGCCGCCTGCTCGGGCGACATGTACTCCGGTGTTCCGAAGATCATCCCCGTCTTGGTGAGCTTCCGCCCCGGCGCGCCATCGGTTTCGATGTCGCTCATCTTGGCGATGCCGAAGTCGACGATCTTGACGAAGTCATCGACGCCGTCTCTCTTCGTGAGAAAGATGTTCTCGGGCTTGATGTCGCGATGGACGATGCCCTTTGCGTGCGTCGCCGAAAGTGCACGGCAACATTGAAGGACGATCGCGCACGCGCGCGCGGCATCGACGGTCGCCTCCCGACCGAGCACGTTGCCCAGATCCTCGCCTTCGAGGAACTCCATGACGAAGTAACTCGCACCGCGCGTGGTCTCGCCGAAGTCCGAGATGTCGACGATGTTCTCGTGGCCTATGCGCGACGCGCTCTTGGCCTCCCGACGGAACCGGGCCACGACCTCGGGACGCCGCGACAAATCGTCCCGGAGCACCTTGATGGCGACGCGCTTGTCGATGTCGCGGTGCACCCCTTCGTAGACCAGTCCCATGCCGCCTTCACCGATTCGGCGCTCGACCACGTACTTGCCGGCGAGCACACGACCGATGAGCGGGTCGTTTGGATCGAGGGGGCTGGCGCCCATCTGCGACGTCGTCACGAGACGCGTCGCGTCGACCGGGCAGAATACCTCCCCCCCGCCGTAGTCAGCTCTGCATGCAGGACACACCCTCATGACGACAAATTGCGAGCTAGCTCCCCAAATTCACGGTAGCATCGCGATTCTTGGAGGGTCAACGGAGGCGGGGCGATTGCGGCCTGCCCGTTGCCAAGTGAAACGGGCTTTGATAGGCGCACGCGGTGGGACCTACGGTACGATTGCTCGACGATATGCTGGTCGACCAGATTGCTGCCGGCGAAGTCATCGAGCGGCCAGCCAACCTGGTCAAGGAGTTGTTGGAGAACGCGATCGACGCCGGCGCGGCCGCGATTACCGTGTCAGTGGAAGATGGGGGCCGCGGACAGGTCCGCGTGAGTGACGACGGCATCGGGATGTCGGCGGAGGACGCCACCCTCTGCATTGAACGCCACGCGACCAGCAAGATCCGCTCGTTCGAGGACCTGCTTTGCGTGGCAACCCTTGGCTTCCGTGGAGAGGCGCTCCCCTCGATCGGCTCGGTTTCGAAGATGACGATCACAACGCGACCGAAGGCCGACCTCGAGGGCACACGTTTGGTCGTCGAGGGCGGCGTCTTGAGGAGCGTCCAGCCAACCGGATGCCCGCCTGGGACCAGCGTCGAGGTCGACGACCTCTTCTACAACGTGCCGGCGCGAAAGAAGTTCCTTCGGGCACGTCAGACCGAAACCTCGCGCATCTTCGAGGTTTGCCAGCGGGTCGCGCTGAGTCATCCGGAGCTTCGCTTGCGAGTCACATCGGACGGGCGAACCGCCCGGCACTATCTCCCCGCGAAGAGCCTTGCCGAACGCGCGTACCAGGTGTTTGGGGACATCAGCCTTCACGAGATCCATGCGGAGCGAAGCGGCTTGATCCTCGACGCCGTCCTCGCTCCGGCTGAGCTCGCGCGCCCCGGAGCACGGCATCTCTTTCTCCTCGTCAACGGCCGTCCGATCAGCGACCGGCCGCTCGCCCGAGCGATCGCGTTTGCCTACGGCGACCGTTTGCCCCCCGGGCACTACCCCCGTGGCGTGGTGTCACTTCGCATCCCGCCCGAGGACGTCGACGTCAATGCGCACCCACAGAAGACCGAGGTGCGGTTTCGGCAATCGGCACGGCTGCTCGATCTCGTGACGCGCATGATCGCGCCGCACCTGCCATCCGCGCCCGCAGGCGACGCCTATTGGAGTGCCAGAATCGATGGTATCGGACCGGCGCCGGACGCTGAAGCCTCTTCATCGGCGCACGCTCGACAGGTCGGGGTCGCACAGGCGCAGAGCGCGTACGAATCACGCCCGCCGAACGGCCTACGTTACGTCGCGCAGGTGAGGCAGCGGCTGTTGGTTTGCGAGAGTGACGACGCGCTCATCGTGATTCACCGAGGGCGTGCAGATGCGGCGCGACGGCTCGATGCGCTCAGGGATGCCATGCGTGACGGGCAGCTGCCTCGGCAAACACTCCTCTTCCCCGAGCGCATTCAAATATCGGCGGCGCGCGAAGCTGCGCTCGACGGGCACGACGCGCTTCTTCAATCGCTGGGCTTCGAGTGGTCACAGTTGGGCGTAGGCAGCTATGTGGTTCGCGCGCTCCCGGCCCTCGCGGGTGACGCCCGCCCTACGAGGGTATTGGAAGCTGCGCTCGACGCGCTCGGCGAGACGAGCGCTCACCCGCTCGAGCGAACGCTCGCTGCGTTGGCAGACCTGTGCGCCACGCCCGACGGCGAGCCGCTTTCCGACGAAGAGGCGCAGCGAATCGTGGCGTCCATTTGGCCCTCTCGCGAAGACCACCGGTCTTGCATCCTCACTCGGGTGCCTCTGCCAACCGCGACTGCGGACGGGACCGATGACTGAACGGCTCGAACCTCTTTTGGTGATCGCAGGTCCAACGGCGACCGGAAAGACCGCCGCGGCCCTCGTTCTTGCGCAACATTTCGATGGAGAGCTGATTGGCGCCGACAGCGTCCAAGTCTATCGCGGTTTCGACATTGGCTCGGCCAAGCCTACGGCGGAGGAGCTCGGGGGGCTTGCCCACCATCTCATCGACGTCATCGACCCTGACCAGGACATCGACGCGGCCGACTATGCACGACGTGCGGACGAGGCAATCTCATCGGTCCGCGCACGCGGCCGACTACCCATCATCGTCGGGGGAACGGGTCTTTGGATTCGTGCCCTTTTGCGCGGGCTGGTGGACCTTCCCAAGGTGGACCCCATCATCCGTCGGCGATTGGAAGAAGCGGCAGATGCCGAAGGGGCGCCCGCCCTGCACCACCGGTTGACCGAGATCGATCCCCGCACGGCTGAGGCAGTTCATCCAAACGACGCGCTTCGGATCGTGCGCGCCCTCGAGGTGTACGAGCAGACCGGGACACCGCTCGGCGTGCTGCGCGCGGAGCACGCGCTCGGTGAACCGCGGTACGCAACGACCTTCATCGTGCTCGACATCGACCGCGAAGCACACGCCGCGCTCATCGAGAACCGCGCGAAACGCATGATTGAGGCCGGTTGGATCGAAGAGGTGAGAGAAATTCGCTCGCGCTGGGGCGACGAGGTTCGCCCCCTCGGGAGTGTGGGCTACCGGGAGGTCCTCGGGCACCTGCGGAACGGCGTCCCGCTCGACGAGACGCTTCGCCAGATCGGAAAAGCGACACGCCTGTACGGGAGACGGCAGCGAACGTGGTTCAAGGGCGAACCCGGTGTAAGCTGGCGAAGCGAGCGCACCGAGCTTGTGGAGCGGCCGAGCGTGGAGCGCATCGCGAAGGACCTAGGGCTTTGAACTTCTTTGGACACGCGGTAGTTGCGGGATGGGCCGATAAGCGCGCCGAACACGCGCTCGGAAGCATGCTCCCGGACTTCGAGGCGATGACCCGGGTGTCGTTGATCGAGGTGCGGGACGCCGACATCCAACGTGGGATCGACCTACACCATCGCACCGATGACGCCTTTCATCGCACTAGCGCTTTTCGCAGCTGGACCGCCGCGGCACTGCTCTCTCTCACCGACGCGGGGGTGAGGCGAGGAACTGCGCGTGCCGTGAGCCACATTGCCACCGAGATGTTCCTCGACGGCTGGTTGGCGGACGAACCGACTCTGGCCGACGGGTACTTGGCCGCGCTCGACCTAGAGGTGAATGGAAGCTTGCGCTGGCAAGACGGTGGAGAAGCATATGACAGGCTGAGCGGCCGCCTGAGCACCTGGGGCGCGCCGCGCGACTATGCCGATCCGCTTTTCGTCCTCCGAAGGCTCGGCGACGCACTTCGCCTGAGGCCGTCGCTGGCCATCGCCCCGGAAGAGGCGGAGCGCGTTGCAGCTTGCCTTCCACGGCTGCAACGGCGAGTGCAACGAGAGGCGCGAGAACTGCTCCACGAGCTTCGTGACGCGCTAGGCTTGCAGGACTGACATGGGGGAAGATGGAGGAGCGCGCCGCAGGAGCGGTGAGAAGCGGCGACGCTATCTGAAATGGGGCCGCATCGGTGTGACGGTCGCCGCCGTGGGCTATCTCGCCAGCCGAGTGGACCCGCGCGATGTCGTCGCCGCGTTCGAGCGTCTCTCGTGGAGCGCCGCGCTCTTCGCGGTCATCGTGGTCTTGTTTGGCTTGCTCTGCGGCATGGTTCGCTGGCGACTACTGCTTCGCGCATACGGGGCGATAGACCTCCCTAGTTGGAAGCGGGTCGCGCACCTGTACTTCGTTGGCCACTTCTACAATACCTACGCGCCCGGCGGCGTCGGCGGCGACGTGATTCGAGGAGTGGCGGGGCGCAAAGCATTTGGTGACCTCAACTGGGCCAGCGCAACGAGCGGTGTCGCCGTCGTCTTCATCGAACGCATCGTCGGTGTGTCTGCATTGCTCGTGTTGGCGGCCGGGGCCTATCTCATTCGCCCGATCGCGGGCATGGAGAACGTCGGCCTTTGGGCGGGGCTGGGCATCACCGGGGCGGCGGCCGCATTGATCGGCATCGCCATCGCACCACGCTTGGCACCCCACCTGCCCGAGAAGCTGGGCAAGCCGCTGCGCGCGCTGCCTCGCCTCTATTCGATATGGCCTTTCTTGGTGGCGGCGCTCTTGTCGCTGGTCATCCACTGCGTGAACATCGCGGCTGGTCACGCGATCGTGCACTCACTCGAGCCTACCGTGACCTTGGCGGAATCGGCGGTGATCATGCCCCTGATCGGGGCTGCGGCGTTCTTCCCTCTCACGGTAGGCGGCGCCGGTGTTCGTGAGGCTGCATTTGCCGCGCTCTACAGCACGGTCGGCGTGCCGGAAGCCAGCGCGTACGCCGCCTCGCTCAGCTTCTGGGCGACGCAGCTGATCACAGCTGCCGTGGGCGGCATGATCAACCTCATCGTGCCGCTATCGGGACCAGAGGGTGACTGAACGGCTGCTGGCCGATGCAGTCGGGCCGGTTGCGCCGAAGTTTGCGACCTTGGCGAGGTCTCCTGATAACCTTTGATCGATGCGTCACCGCAGCCACGGCGACGGCGTGTTCCACGCCGAGCAGTTCAAGCGTTGTGGGCCGGACTGCGTCTTCGAAGCGGGCGTCTTGGTCTTTCATCCCGAGAACATCGAGCTCGGAGCAAACGTCTACGTCGGACACCACGCAATTCTGAAGGGCTACTACAAGAACGTGATGCGAATCGGCGACGAGACCTGGATTGGGCAACAAGCGTTCATTCACAGCGCTGGAGGCATCGACATCGGCGCCCGCGTCGGGATCGGGCCGGGTGTTCGAATCATCACCTCGATGCACACCGAGGCCGGCCGCGACATTCCAATTCTCAGCTCACCCGTCGAGCTTGCGCCGGTCGTCATCGAGGACGACTGCGACCTCGGCGTTGGCGCCGTCATCCTTCCGGGCGTGCGCATCGGCCGCGGCGCACAAATTGGCGCGGGCGCAGTCGTGACCGCGGACATTCCGCCCTACTCGGTTGCCGTCGGTGTCCCGGCGAAGGTGACGCGGGAGCGCCCCGAATGAGCGCGCCGGACCTCAGCGTCGTCATCTTCGCCTTCAACGAGGAGGCGAACATCGTGCCGGTGCTGACCGAGCTTCGCGCATGGCTCGACGAGCACGAGCCCTCCGCCGAAATCGTCTTCGTCGATGATGGCTCGTCGGACGGAACGTCTGCCGAAGCAATCGCGCCCGACGCCATAGGCAAGCTCCGCGCTGCCGCAGCTGATGAGGCGGCGAGCGTCGTCTTCAGTGTGTACGATCACCGAGACGACGGATTTCACCGAAAGATCCTCTCGGCCGGCGTGCGCGGTCTGATCATCTTGGTTCATGGCGTACGCATGCAGAGCGACGGCCCCTATTTGTTCCGCCACGAGCTCTTCGATGCCGACGCGCTCGTACCGGACACCTTCTTCTTGAACTTCGAGTTTCCGATTCGCATGCTCGGCGCGGGCGTTCCGACCACGCTCAAGCGAATCGTCGGCGTCGCCCAAGATCTCCTCGACCTGCGTGTCCGGCGGACCAAGGAGGCCCTTGGCCGACACCCCTAGCGCTTGGCCTCGGCTCCGCCCCTGAGTCGGTCTCGAAGCGTCGAGCGTGGAATGCCAAGAGCACGGGCCGTCGCCGACAGATTGCCCGCGTAGTGATCCAAGGTCTCTCGAAGGGTGTCTGGCGACGGCGCTTGGATCGTGGATTCGCCCGTGCGACGGAGCGCCCGCTCGACTGCTGCGTGGTCGATGCGACCGGATTCGGTGTCGACCGCCGCAAGCTCGAGAACGTTCCGAAGCTCGCGCACGTTACCGGGCCAACGGTGACCGCGAAGGCGCTCGAGAGCCCCCGTGGTGAGGCAGCGCCGACCGAGCTCTGCCTGCATCTCCCCCAGGAAGTGCTCCGAGAGTGGCAACACGTCGGACGAACGCGCCCGGAGCGGCGGCACCTCGAGAACCAATCGATGAATTCGATAGAAGAGGTCCGCACGAAAACGTCCGTGTTGAACCTCCGCTCGCAAGTCGCTGTGCGTTGCGCACACGAGCCGCACGTCGACATGCCGCTCCCGCTCCCCACCGAGCCGCCGCACACGCCAGGTCTCGAGGACCCGAAGCAAGCGCGTTTGAAGGTCGAGTGGAAGCTCTGCGACCTCGTCGAGGAATAGCGTCCCCTGATGCGCCCGCTCAAATGCGCCGCGGTGCGCGTGCGCTGCTCCGGTGAATGCGCCGCGCTCGTGACCAAAGAGCTCGCTCTCGATGAGCTCGCGCGGGAGCCCGCCGCCATTGAGCGCGACAAAGGGCTCAGAGCACCGTGGGCCTCGCTCGTGAAGCGCGCGGGCAACGTGCTCTTTGCCTACGCCGGTCTCGCCCCGGATCAGGACAGGCCAGGGGAGACGCGCGAGTCGATCCGTCTCCGACATCAGCGCGAGCATAGGCGCCGACTGCACTACGAAATCGGGGCGCTTGCCCGCGGTGCCGCGGCAGACGACCCGAAGCTCAGTCCTTCCGACGCGCAGCGTCGCGCCGGAACGCAGCTCTTGGCGCTGCACTCTCACGCCGTCGACCCAGGTTCCGTTCGTGCTCGCGAGATCGCGAACCGCGCAGGCTCGTTCGCCAGGCTCGATGCGACAGTGGTATCGGCTAACCGCCCGGTCGCTCAACGCGATGGCATTGTCCGCTGCGCTCCCAATCGACATTGGTGCCTCGCCGACGTGAAACGCTCGAGCCTCGGCGCCGGCGCCCGAAACAAGCGAGAGTCGTGCACGCTCGACAGGCTGCGGTCGGATGAGCTCGGTGGTATCCGACCCATTCAACTGCGCTTCCGCCTTCACTCGGGTAACGGAAAACCCGCCGCCGAGCGCGACCCGTTGGGCCAAAGGCATGACCGAGCGCCCCTCCAAACCCGGCCTTTCGACCAAGTCGTACAGGTAAACGGTCCCCCCCGATGGGTGCACGAGGAGCGCTCGTGAGGGCACCCTCGCCTCGTGAATTGCGATGTCGCAGCTTGGATGCGAGCCAATCTCGACCGCGCTCTCCGCGAGCCGAAACGAACGGACCGGGTGACCGGACCGACTCAAGCACAATCTGTCCTCCAACGTCATGACGAGGCTTATCGTCCATCGGCGTCGGCGGTTGCGTCGCGCCGCACCGACCCTAAGCTCCCGGCAACGTGTCGGAAGAATTGCGTGAAACCCCTCTCGCGGACGAGCACAGAGCCCTGGGCGCGCGTCTCGTCCCGTTCGCCGGTTGGCGAATGCCGGTTCAATACGAAGGCATCAAGAAGGAGCACGACGCGGTTCGAACGCGCGCCGGCCTGTTTGATGTCTCTCACATGGGCGAAATCGTCGTAGAGGGCCCCAATGCCGTCGCTGCGATCGATCGGCTCGTGACGAACGACGTCGCCAAGCTCGACGTCGGGCGAGCGCTCTACACGGTCTGCTGCAACGAGTCCGGCTTCATTCTCGACGACCTGATCGTCTATCGGCTCGAGGCGGAGAAGATCCTGGTCGTCTGCAACGCGTCGAACCGCGACAAGATCGTCTCTCACTTTGCCAAGAACCTCAGCCTCGAAACCCCATGGAACGACGTGTCAGACGCCTGGGCGTTGCTCGCTCTGCAGGGGCCCAAAGCGCATGCGGTCATGACGGAGCTCGGCGCCCCAGAAGCGTTGCTCGACCTCGACCCGTTCGGCGTCACGAGGGCCACGGTGGCGGGCGTCGACCTTTGGGCCGCCCGAACGGGCTACACGGGCGAAGACGGCTTCGAGCTCTTCTGCGCGAACGAAGACGCCCCCGCGCTGTGGCGCGCAATCCTCGAGGCAGGCGAGCCGCAGGGCCTTCAGCCAGTCGGCCTCGGGGCGCGCGATACGCTGCGGCTGGAGGCGCGGCTGATGCTCTATGGGAACGACATCGACGAGCGGACCCACCCCTTCGAAGCAGGCCTCGGCTGGGTCGTGAAGCTCGACGCCGCAGACTTCATCGGGCGAGACGCGTTGCGGGCGATCAAGGCCGCCGGCTTCGATCGGAAGCTGGTCGGGTTCGAGATGACCGAACGCGGAATCGCTCGTCATGGCTACCCGATTCTCGCGGGCGGAACGCGAGTCGGCGAGGTCACCAGCGGCTCGCCGGGGCCGACGGTTGGACGGAACATCGGTCTCGGCTATGTGCCCAAGGCCCTGAGCAAGGTTGGGACGACTTTGAGCATCGAGATCCGTGGCAAGAAAGTCGGGGCCGTGGTAGTGACCACCCCATTTTACAAGAGGTGACAATCGTGACGTACCCGAGGGACCTTCAGTACACCCGAGAGCATGAATGGGCGCGCCTCGAGGGCGACGTCATTCGCGTGGGAATCACCGCCTATGCCGTCGAGCAACTCGGCGATGTGACCTTGGTTGACATGCCTGCCCCCGGCGAAGACGTACAAGCACACGAGCGCTTTGGCGACATCGAGTCGGTGAAGACGGTGAGCGAGCTCTTCGCGCCGGTCAGCGGCGAGGTCGTCGATGTGAATGCAGCCCTCGAATCGAGTCCGGAGCTGGTGAACGAAGGCCCCTACGAAGACGGTTGGCTGATCACGATCCGTCCGTCCGACCAGGCAGAGCTGGATGGGCTGATGGATGCGGCAAAATACGAGGAGTACCTCGGCACCCTCGATGGCTGAGCGACGGTCGCGCACGTGAGATATCTGCCGCACACCAACGATGAGATTCGAGCGATGCTCGCGGAGGTCGGCGTCGATCACATCGACGAGTTGTTCTCCTCGATTCCGAAGAAGCATCGGTTGACCACCGAGCTCGACCTGGAGCCTGCGCTCGACGAGCCACGCCTGATGCAGCATCTGAGCGCCCTTGCGAACGCGAGCCGGGGTGCTGAGATGCTCTCCTTTCTCGGTGGCGGGATGTATCGCCATCACATCCCGCCGGCGGTCGATCAACTCCTGCAGCGGAGTGAGTTCTACACGGCCTACACGCCGTACCAGGCCGAGCTCTCTCAGGGGACGCTGCAAGCGATTTTCGAGTTCCAGACGATTGTCTGTGAGCTGCTCGGCACCGACGTGGCGAACGCCTCGATGTACGACGGCGCGAGCGGCGCGGCCGAGGCGGTCCTCATGGCTCGTCGCATCAAGCGCCGCCCGCACGTGGTCCTGAGCGAGGGCCTGCACCCGGAGTACATCGAAACCATTCGCACCTACGTTCGGGGTTTGGACGACGCCGGGATGCTCAGCCTCGCACCGATCGCGCCTGATGGTCGCACCGATTGGCAGGCCGTCCGCAGCTTGATGACGGACAAAACGGCCGCCGTATTGCTGGGTTACCCCAATTTCTTCGGATGCGTGGAGGACCTCGATGCCGCGAGGGACGCTGCCGATTCCGAGGGAGCGCTTTTGATCACCGCGACCCCGGAGCCATATGCACTCTCTGTGCTTCGGGCACCCGGCGCGTGCGGTGCGGACATCTGCGTCGGCGAGGGACAGGCGCTGGCGGTTCCACCGCAGTACGGTGGCCCCGGTGTCGGTCTATTCGGCGCATCCCAAGCCTTCGTCCGGCAAATGCCAGGCCGCTTGGTCGGCCGCACGGTCGATGCCGAAGGTCATCCCGGCTTCGTTTTGACCCTCTCGACCCGCGAGCAACACATTCGCCGCGAGAAGGCGACGTCCAACATCTGCACAAACCACGGGCTCATCGCCCTGGCGATGGCGATGCGTACGGCAATGTTGGGACGGCAGGGCTTCCAGCAGGCCGGTCAACGATGCATGGACGCGTTGCACTATCTTCGGAACCGGGTGAAGAACCTCGACGGCTTCGAGATTCCCTATTCGGCCCCGGTGTTCAACGAGATGGTGCTCCGAAGCAAAGGCGCGGACGCCGCGAGCATCGTCGCCAAGCTCGCGCGCGAGGGCATCATCGCAGGCGTCGATCTCGGCCGCTTCCGGGACGAGTGGCGCCAAGATCTCTTGGTCTCGGTCACCGAGCTCCACAGCAAAGAAGAGCTCGACCGACTTCTCGAAGCCCTGGCGAGCTAGCCCGCCTACTCCGATCGCATCAGGGCTCACCTCGTGGGTCTGCAAAGATCCAGCAGACATGCATGATCACGCGTGATTGCTGAATAGCTTTCCGTGCGCAAGTACATGCTTTCACTTGATTTTGGTGACTAAGCCTTGACCGGCAGGCGACACAAACACAAGCCTTAATTCCGCTTGCATAGACCAAGATCGCGGTGGAAACTCGCCACGCTTGATTGGCTTTCCCCTTGACCCAGACCCTGCTGCAGAGGCTCCCGCATGACTCAACAGCGACGGACATCTTCCATCAACTTTCGACCCGACTCCGCCTCTTCGGCGATGGCGTGGGAAGACATCTGCCACGAGAGCGCTTGGCAGGGGCGCTGGGTTGCGCTCGACGAGTGCGCCTATGACGCCGCTGGTCGAGCCACCGCGGGCCAGGTGGTGGACTACGACGACAACCTCGCGGACCTATGCGCGCGTCTCAGCGCCGAGCGCCGCAAGCGCTGCTCGGTCGTCTACTGCCCGCCGGCTGAATCAGCCGCCTAGTCTTCTTCGTCCCAGGGGTGGGTCTTCTCTTCGAGTGAGACGGGCTCGTCGGCGCCTGTACATCGGTCCGGCTCGCCACGGCGAAGCTTGACTGCGTTCCACGGGCCACCGCCCGCCATCTTGTCGTCCATGCCCCACTCGCCTTTGAGGTACTGGTCGCCGTCATCGCCAATTTCGATCCGGAAGTACCCCTTGCCGCGACGGATCTGAGGCTTGCCCTGCACGAGCTCGCGCCGGTCCTCCCACTGGAAGATTAGAAGATCGCCTTCGACCTCACCCTGAATGCGACCGGCTCGCTCGTTCTTCACGTAATCGCCGACGACCTGGCTGCCGCTCTGGCAGATGTGCATGCTGCCGTACTGCGGTGATTGCCAGACGCCGTAGAAGCTGGCCCCCTGGGGCAACGGACCGGCTTTCGGCTTTTGCGAGCCCCCACAGCCGAGCATCAGCCCCAGCATCAGGGCCAGCACAATTTGCTTTGCCTTCATCGAGTCCCTCCCCGCCCACCACGATAATCCACCCTTCGAGGAAAGCGTAATTTCGGAGAATCAGCGGATTCTAGGGAGCCCGATGGCGTGATAGAGGACCGCGGGGCCCTCCGAGAGGAGGGCCGCCAGGTCCCGAAAGCCCTCGAGCACCGGGTTTTGGAGCCGAATCTGCGCTGCGGGAGGAGGCGCTTCCAGCCGGTAGCTCGAGACCACCATGGGGCGCAGACGGGCCCGAACGCGCTCGGGGGCCTCGATGTTGCTCCGGAGCCGGTTCATCGCCGCGTCCATGCCTCCAAGCTCGTCCACCAATCCGTGGCGGTGCGCATCGGCGGCAAGCCAGACTCGACCTCGGGCCAGGGGCTCGATCTCTTCGACCGGGCGCCCTCGTCCGTCGGCGACGAGTGCGACGAAGCTGTCGTAAAACGCATCGAGCTCTCGATTCATGATTGCACGCTCCTCCTCACTGAGCGGCCGATGGGGAGAAAAGAAGTCAGCATGGGGTCCCGTGCGCAGGACTTCCGTGCGCACCCCGAGGCGGTCGAGTAGTTGTGCGGCGAGCAGGCGCGCGGACACCACACCGATCGACCCTGTCAGCCCCAAGGGCTGGGCTACGATCGCGTTCGCATGGGCTGCAACGTAGTATCCTCCGCTCGCGGCGACCTCGCCAAAGTACGCGACGACCGGCTTCTTTTCCTTCACACGAACGACCTCTCGGTGGATCAGATCCGAAGCTTCGGCGGAGCCACCGGGCGAGTCGATCCATAAGAGAACGCCGAGCGCGCGACGGTCCTGTCGGGCGTGGCGGAGCGCAGCGACGATCGAGGAGCGCCGGCCTTGCGGTGCGCCCGATTCGGAGATCGCACCCCTGATCGGAACCACCGCGATGTACGTCGGGCGTCGAAGCGGGCGGAACAGCTTGGCTTCTTTGAAGCGCAAGTAGCGGGAGGCTTCCACGGTGAGCTTCTTGTGCCGCCCACCCGCCCGCTCCCCTTCCCCTAATCCTCCCTCCGCACCGCTCGCTGTGCTCCGGCTTGGCGGCCCCGCGCGCCGGGCGTCGCGCTGCGGGCTCGCGTCCTTCGGGTGGAGCGCGAGCCGGTCCGGGAGCTCGTCTTCATAGGCGAGCCCGTCGGCGAGATTGGCGTCGACGGCCTCTTGGGCTCGGAACACGCCGGTCTCGAACAGGGCCCGCACCTCCGCTGGTGGAGTGCCGAGCCTTTGCGAGAGCGCGTCGAGCAGCGCCACTGTGTGTCCGTCGAGGAGCGCCTGAACCTGCTCACGCTGCGGCTCGCTCATCGCGTCTCGGCTCACGCGTTCGACTGCGGTCTTGTACTCCTTGCGCGCGAATGGCTCGACCTCGACGCCGAGCTTGTCGAGCATCGGCTTCAGGTAGTGGGATTGTGCAGAGAGCCCGAGGAGCGTGATGGTCGACTGCGGCCCGAGGTAGAGCCGGTCCGCTGCGGAGGCCACGTAGAGCTCACGGTGTCCGGCGCCACGTGGAAGGAGCACCGTGGTCTTCTTCCCCTCGTCCCGAAGCCGAAGGATCTGCTCGCGAAGGCCTGCTGAGACCGACCACCCCGCCTGCAGCGGCGGGATGACGAACGCCACGCCTTCGACTTTCGAATCCCTGATCGCACAATCAGCGAGTCGGCGTACCGCCGCGAGAGACGAAGTGCGGCGAAGCGAGTCGGCCTCGAGGATTCTGCGCAGCCACGGTAAGGGCTGTCGGGCCTCAACCAGGCGTGGCTTGAGGCGGACGACGACCCAAGGCGCCTTCGGGCGGCTCAGCCAGCGGGCGATCGCCCACATGGGGAACAAAGGAACGCAAAGCAGGTTTCGGATCGATCGATAGACGGCGCGAAGCATCGTTTTTGCCTATAGTGACGGCCTGTTATGCTGGCAGTGGTGGGGTCGGAAATCTTTACCGGGGATGACCGCTCTGCTAGGAACACTTAGCACTGAAGAAGGCGAAGGAGCACGGCTCGATACGATGGC
>Ga0111160_1026_pt1 | contig 22761 bp, 20 predicted proteins | sample DeeMarSeWOR28_12_FD_80265 | JGI IMG/M metagenome (GOLD analysis project Ga0111160, IMG submission 80265) | Myxococcales bacterium SG8_38_1
CGTCGAAATGAATTTCCGAAACGGGCTCGCGATCGGCGAGCCCCGCGCCTTCGTAGTCTTGAAGGAGCGCCATCGAACCTAGGAGAACCTCGGTACGGTAGTCGAGGTCATCGTAGAAACGCTCCGATGCGATCCCGGTGATCACGGGCAGATTCACGGGATCGTCAACGCCGAGTCGCTTGAAAAGCGCCCCTTTGTCGCTGACCAAGTAGAGCTGGTCGAGGGCGACCAGCGCGACGGGTTTACGCTCGGTGACCTGGATTCGAACCCGGCCCGGCAGTCTCCGGACTACGGTTGCGGTTTCCACCCAGGGATGCAACAGCAAGTGATTCCGAGCGTCTTCCGCCGAAACCTCGAAAATGTTTGAACCTATCTGAAGCCGCGCGGCCCGACGGACATCGATATCCTTCAGTTGGGCGTTGCCTTCGACGATGATCTCCCGAATCGCAAACGCGTCCGCAGAGCGCACATAACGCGCCGTCTCCGCGCCAACCCCAGCGAGCGCGGCAGCGGCTCCGCAGAGCAATAGGGCCTGGCTCGCCCGCCGAAGGCCCAGCCGGTAGCGGACGATCCACCCGCCGGCGGTCTGACGGGCTGAGGCGAGCCGCTCGCGCCAACTTCTCTTCGGCGGAGCCTTCCGCCTCTTCGGGCTGGGCCGTCTGCGGTTCTGCGCTTGGCTCGAGGACTCCTTGGCGCGCGCCACCGCGTTGCCCACTGTGCGCTTGGCGGCAGCGCGCCGGGAGGGTTTCGGACTCGCGGTCTTTTTGACCTGCGTATTCTTGCGGATGGGCGGTTTTCGGGCCGCCTTCTTCGCCGGTTTCGCCGTGATCGGCTTCTTGCGCGCCGGCTTCTTCCGGGCTGCCGATGGGGCCCGCCTACGGTTCATCGCCTGAGCACCTCGAGGAGCTCGGGCCCGGTCTTGGTGATGTCGCCAGCCCCGAGCGTGATCACCACATCGCCAGGCCTAAGCCGCGCGCCGATCGCCTCCGCCAGTTTGTCGCGGTCTTCCACCAAGGTCACGTCCCGGTGCCCGTGCGCGCGAATCGCATCCGCGAGTCGTCGCGCATCAGCTCCCTCAATGGGTTTTTCGCCTGCTGCGTAGACCTCCGTCAAGAATAGGACATCGGCGCGATTGAACGCCCGAGTGAGCTCATCGAACAAATCGCGCGTCCGGGTATAACGATGCGGCTGGAAGGCGACGACGATGCGTTGGTCGTACGCCTGCTGGGCGGCCTCGAGCGTCACCTCGACCTCCGCCGGATGATGGCCGTAATCGTCGATGACCGTGACGCCGGCCTCCTCCCCTACGATGGAGAACCGCCGTTGCACACCTTCGAAGCTCCGTAGCGCCGAGCGGACTTGATCATGATCGACGCGGAGCTCGTCAGCGACCGCAATCGTGGCGAGTGCGTTCAGTACGTTGTGGATTCCTGGCATCCGAACCTCGAACTGCCCGAGGCTCTTCCCGTGGTGCTCGACGTCGAAGCCGACCGATAGTCCAGAGAACACGGGGTTGCGCGCCCGATAGTCAGCATGGGCCGAAAACCCGTAGGTGACGATTCGCTTGTCGAGCTGTGGCAGGATGTCTTGAACGTTCGGGTGATCGAGGCAGGCAACGACCAACCCGTAGAACGGAACGCGGTTGGCGAAACCTATGAACGCCTCTTTCACGCCATCGAGGCTCCCGTAGTGGTCGAGATGCTCAGGGTCGATGTTGGTAATCACGGCTACTGAGGGAATGAGATGGAGAAACGAGCCGTCCGACTCGTCCGCCTCGGCGACGAGCAGGTCACCTGCGCCGGTTGCAGCACCCGAGCCGAGCGCGTTGAGCTTGCCCCCGATGATCACCGTCGGGTCGAGACCAGCCCCACGAAGGACGGTGGCGACCAAGGAGGTGGTGGTGGTCTTGCCATGCGAGCCGGCGATCGCGATCCCGTCCTTGAGTCGCATGAGCTCTCCGAGCATCTCGGCCCGAGGAATCACCGGAACGCCGGCGCGTCGCGCCTCGACCAGCTCGGGATTCGTTGCCGGTACCGCGGAGGAAAACACCACCACGTCGGCGTCGCTCACGTTGCCCGACTCGTGGCCCAGGTAGATCGTTGCGCCCTTTGCAGCGAGGCGGCGGGTGTAGTCATTCTCGCGAAGATCCGATCCTGTGACGTCGAAGCCCGAGTCCAGAAGCACCTCGGCGATGCCACTCATCCCAACGCCGCCTACCCCCACGAAATGTATGGATCGAATCCGCCCGCGAAACATGGTCGCTTACTCCCACACCGCTCCGTCAACGACAACCGGGCGGCGGGCGCGGTGCATGACAGGTCGCATGGCGACCTCGGTGGGGCCAAAGCGGAACGCCGGGGCAACTGCGAGGCCCGCGTACTGGTGGCCGCGGGGAGGCTCGCTTGCTGGCTTCGCGGTCGGCTCCCCGAGTGATTCGGCACCGCCGAGCCAGCCCAAGATGTCGTCGACGATTGCCGCCGCAGCATCGGGCTTGCCGTGCGCTCGCGCAGCCTCGGCCATCTCACGCCGGCGTGAGGGGTCATCGAGCAACTCGGTGACCAGTTGGCCGAGCTGTTGGGCGTCGAGGTCCGACTCTGGGATGCAGATCGAAGCCCCCTGCTCTTCCAGCGCCCTCGCATTCTTGGTCTGGTGATCGTCGGCTGCGAACGGGAACGGAACTAAGATGGACGGGCGGCCGATCGCGCAGATCTCCGCCAACGTCGTCGCGCCGGCACGCGCCACGACCAGCGCAGCATTGGAGTAAGCCCGCGCCATGTCGTCGATGAAGGTCACGACCTTCGCATTGACGCCGAGCTCCCGGTAGGTCGCCTCGACCTCATCGCGCATCGACTCGCCGGCCTGATGAACGACTTGCAGGCCTCGTGCCGGCAAGCCTGCATCCGCGAGCGCGCGCGGAACGTCTTCATTGAGCTTGCGTGCACCCTGCGACCCACCGAGGATCAGCACCGTTCGCGCGCGCGATTCGAAGCCCTCGGGATCCGCGAGCGCCCGCCGCGCGTGCTCGACGAAGTCATGGCGGACTGGGTTTCCAGTGAGGCGAGACTTCGACTGGCCGAACACGGCCTCGGTTTGTTCGAAAGAGACGTAGGCGCGGTCGACGAAACGCGAAAGAATGCGGTTGGTCATTCCGACCTGCGCATTCTGCTCGAGAACCGCGGTCGGCCTGCCTGACAAAGATGCAGCGAGCAAGACGGGCCCCGACGCGTAGCCCCCGACTCCCAACACCAAGTCGGGCTCGAAGGTGCGCATGATGGACGACGCCTCTTTCATCGCCGCAGGAATGCGCGCGAAGCTCTTGAACCGCGCACCGACCCCCTGCCCTTTGAGAGGCGTCACCTCGAGGAGGTCGAGCGCCTCTCCGCGCTCCGGAAGGATTCGGGCCTCGATGCCACGCGCGGTGCCCACAAACCTGACATCGAGGCGCGGCACACGACGACGAAGCTCTTCAACCACCGCCAAACCCGGGAACAGGTGCCCGCCCGTTCCGCCGCCGGCAACCATGATACGTTGGATCATCCTGCACCTCCCCTTGCCGCTCGAAGCTGCGGCTGGGGCTTCTTGCGCGCCTCGGCGGCTTGCGCCTCTTTCGGCGTCGACACCCCGAAACGCGACACGTTTAGGATGATCCCGGCGGCCGCTGCGTTCACGATCAACGAGGAGCCGCCGTAGCTCACGAACGGGAGCGCCAAGCCCTTCGTCGGGAGCAGACCCATGGCGACTGCGAGATTGGTGAAGGCCTGAAGACCGATGAACAAGGTCATGCCGGCCGCCAAGTAGCCAGCGTATTCGTCTTGTACGCGCCAAGCAGAACGAAGCCCGCGAAGGACCAGCCAGGCGAATGCGGCACATAGAAGCACGACGCCAACGAAACCGAGCTCCTCACCAATGATCGCGCTGATGAAGTCCGTGTGAGCCTCGGGAAGGAACAGCAGCTTCTGCCGGCCGTCGCCGAGACCCACCCCGGTCCATCCACCGGATCCAAAGCTCATCAGAGACTCGGTGATTTGGTAGCCGGCGCCCTGCCGATGCTCGAAGGGCTCGAGGAAGGCCTTGATGCGGCGCATGCGGTAGGGGGACGAAGCAATCGCCGCGTATCCGATCGGCACTGCCAGCAACACCCCTCCGAGCAGGTAACCGGCTCGCGCGCCAGCCGCGAAGAGGACGACGAAGGTCAGCAGCGCGATCATCACCGCGCTCCCGAAATCGGGTTGAGCCAGACACAGCAGCATCAAGAGGCCGGCAACGATCACGTGCGGTAGGAACCCGATGGAAAACGTACGGACTCGATGCGCCTTCTTGGCCAGAGAGTGGGCCAGCCACATGATCATCGCGAGCTTGGCGAGCTCCGCAGGCTGGACGTTCACAGGGCCCAGGGCTAGCCACCGGGTCGCCCCGCCTGCGCTTCGCCCGAGGCCGAGCGCGACGGCGAGCATCAGAAGTACGGCCAAGAGCAAGACGGGGTACGTCGCCTTTCGCAGCCAATCGATTCTCAAGTGGGCGAAGAGCGCGAGGACGACGAACGCAATTAGCGCGAACACCGTCTGGCGAATCAAGAAGTGATAACCGTTGCCGAACATGTTGCCCGCGTAGACGGCGCTCGCGCTGTAAACCATCACGACGCCAAACGCGATGAGCCCGATGAGCGTCGCGGCCAGGCTGACGTCGACTGGACCGGGCTCCATCGGAGGCGCGGGTTTCGAGGAACGTGTCATGATTGCCCTCCAAGGGTTCGTACCGCTTGTTGAAAGACGTCGCCGCGCTCAGCGTAGGAGCTAAACATGTCGAAGCTCGAGCACGCCGGCGCGAGGAGAACGGTGTCGCCGAACTGCGCCAGACCGGCGGCCTGGGTAACAGCGTCCTGCATGGACTTGGCTCGCAGGAGCGTGATCGGCGATCCCGCGAATGCGCGCTCCAACAAAGGCGCTGCCTCCCCGAGAACGACGATCGCCCGCCCTTGCTCGACCATTCGCTCGCAAAGAGGCTGGTAGCTTCCGCCCTTGTCGACGCCGCCCGCGATCAGAACGACCTTTCCGGCGGATCCGGAGAGCCCGTCGATCGAGGCCACAGCAGCCCCGACGTTCGTAGCCTTCGAGTCATCGATGTATTCGACGCCGTCGATGGAGCCGACGTACTGCATGCGGTGCGGAAGACCCTCGAAACCGCGGAGCACCGCCGCGACGTCGTCGGCTGGCACTCCCATCAGCCGGGCAACCAGGGCAGCAGCGCAGGCATTGGACACGTTGTGCGAGCCCCGAAGGCGAAGCTCAGCGATGGGAACCCGCAGCGCGCCGCGCGAATCCACCAGCACGCCGTCCGCGACACGAACCTCGCCGTGGAGCCCTCCAAAGAGGACGATCGTCCCGCCGTCCTTCACTAGCTCTCGAAGATTGGGTGCGTCCGCGGGGAGGATCGCGAAGTCCTCGGCTTCTTGGCGCTCGAAGATCCTTGCCTTGGCCTCGGCATATTCCTCGAAAGACGGGTACCGGTCGAGATGGTCCGGGGTGACGTTCAGAAGGACCGCCACATGGGCCTTCATCTCGGAGACCCGTTCGAGCTGAAAGCTGGAAAGCTCTACGACGACGATGCCACCCTTGGCGGCCGCATTGGTGCCGGCGGCTTCGATCATCGGCCGTCCCAAGTTGCCGCCTACGAACACGGGCCGCCCGAGGCGAGCGCACATCTCCCCAACCAACGTGGTCACGGTGCTCTTGCCGTTCGTGCCCGTGATGGCGACGATCGGCGCCTCGATGAAGCGCGAGGCGAGCTCGATCTCGCTCACGACGGGAACACCACTTCGCTCGGCCTCCTCCAGTTGAGGCAGTGGCGGCACGCCCGGGGACACCACGATCAGGTCGAGCCCCTGGAACGCGCGATCGGGATGCCCACCCAACACGAGCTCGGCGCCGAGGGCGGCGGCGTCCGATGCGGCGGCGCCCAAATCCCTGGCTTCGCGCTGATCGTTGACGCGCACGCGGGCACCTCTCTCCACGAGAAAGCGCGCCACGGCCAGCCCGCTTTGCCCAAGCCCCACCACCATCGCGTCTTTGCCCGAGAGCTCCACGCTTACCTCAACTTCAGGGTGGCGAGGCTGAACACTGCCAGCATGATGGCGATGATCCAGAAGCGAACGATGACCCGCGGCTCGGGCCATCCCTTCTTCTCGAAGTGGTGATGGATGGGCGCCATCAGGAAGATCCGCCGACCGGTCATCTTGAAGTACCCGACCTGCAAGATGACGCTCACGGCTTCGACGACGAAGATCCCACCGAGAATCACGGAGAGCAGCTCGTTCTTCGTGAGCACCGCCAACGCGCCGAGCCCTCCCCCGAGCGCGAGCGAGCCTACGTCGCCCATGAACACCTGGGCCGGGTACGTGTTGTACCAAAGGAAGCCGAAGCCAACACCGACGATGGAAGCGGCGAAGATGCTCAGCTCGCCGGCGCTTTCGATGTGCGGAATGTCGAGGTAGCCGGCGACGACGTTGCCGAACAACGTCAATCCGGCGAGGTATGCGAGCATGGCGTAGGTGCCGGCAGAGATCATGACCGGTCCAATCGCCAGCCCATCGAGTCCGTCCGTGAGATTGACCGCGTTGGAGGTGCCCACGATCACGAACGAGGCGAAGATGACGTACAGCCAGGGTGGCAGCTCGATTGGGTACTTCGAAAACGCGAGGAACGGCGCCGACAAACGATACCGAATCTCCAGCCAATCGCTGGGCAGGCCCGCCTCTCCGTAGAAGAGCCAGCCGCACAAGAGGATTGCAGTCGAGAACTGCAGCAAGAGCTTGTAGCGTCCCGACAAGCCGCCTGTCGATCGCGTGCGAATCTTGGAAGTGTCATCGATGTACCCGACGACGCCGTAGGCGACCGTGATCAGCGTGACGACCCAAACCATCGAGTTCGACGGATCGGCCCAGAGCACGGTCGACAGCACGAGGGCGAGCAGCATGAGCGCACCACCCATCGTCGGCGTTCCCGCCTTCGAAAGGTGGGTCTCCGGCCCATCGGTTCTCACGACCTGGCCGATCTGCTTGCTCTGCAGCCGGCGAATGAACCATGGGTACAAGCCAAACGAGAGCAGTAGCGCCGTGATCGTTGCCATCAGTAGGCGAAACGGTACGTAGCGAAGCACGTTGAGGAACGACAACGACTCGTGCGTGTGCAGCGGGTAGAGCAGGTAGTAGATCATGGCCGCGCTCCCTCCCTGAGGGGTGCGATCACGCGTTCCATCTCCATCGACCGGGACCCTTTCACCAACACGACCGCGTGAAGTGGGAGCCGATCGCCAATCTCGCCGCACTCCGAAGCGTCCTCGAACCACAAGGTGTCGGTGCCACGTCCGTTCGCGGCCTCGACCGCCGCATGCATTGCGTCACCGCAACCGATGAACAAAAACGGGTCGGCGTCGGCTGCGAGCTCCCCTACGCGACGGTGCGCGTCCTCGCTGTGCGCGCCGAGCTCCTTCATGTCGCCGAGCACGACGACCAGCGGCGCGCCACGCTGATCCGCGATGGCGCGGGCCGTCGACAGCGCAACTTCCACCGACGCGGGGTTGGAGTTGTAGCTGTCGTCGATGATCAGCCGGTCTCCGCTGCCCGCAACGGGCTGCAGACGACCGGGTACCGGCTCCACTTCGACGATGCCTCGCGCCGCCTCCTCGAGGGGAAGCCCGAGACCGAAGCAAAGCGAGAGCACGGCCGCTGCGTTCAGAACCGCGCCCTCCCCGAGAAGGCCCATCTCGAGCTCGACTCCCTGACCACGAACTTGGAGCATGGCGCGCGTTCCTTTCGGACTGGCCTCCCAATCGAGCACTCGGACGTCGTTGCTGGCTCCGCGCCCGTAGAACAGCTTCTGTTTCGCCGTTACGATTGACGCGCGCTTTTTGATCGGGGCGTCGTCGCCGAACGCGACCACGAGCCCGTCCTCCGCCAGCGCGTGCAGCAGCGAAACCTTTTCATCGGCCACCGCCTCGATTGAACCGAGGCCTTCGGTGTGCGAAAGGCTCACTCGCGTGACGATGGCAGCGTCGGGCCTCGCGATCTCGGCAAGACGCGCGATCTCTCCGGGCTCGCTGGTCCCCATCTCCACGACGGCGGTGTCGACCGTATCGTCGAGCTGGAAAAGCGTCATCGGGACGCCGACGCGATTGTTGAGATTACCAGTGGTCGCGAGAACACGGCGACCCGCGGCCCGAAGCGCCGAAGCCGCCAGGGTCCTCGTCGTGGTCTTTCCGACCGAGCCCGTGATGCCAATCACCTGCCCCCGCCATGCGTCGCGATGGAAGCGCGCCAGATTCCCGAGTGCGAGCAGGGTATCGTCGACCTCGACCGCGCTCACATCCGAAGGGAGCGACGTCCCGGATTCCACTACTACGGCCGCCGCGCCCGACTCCGCTGCTTGTGCCGCAAACACATTCGCGTCGAAACGATCGCCCCGGAGTGCGACGAAAAGATTACCGGGTTGGACGGCCCTCGAATCGGTCACGACCCCGACAGCGGTCTCCCATTTCGGTCCGACCGCCTTTCCTCCGGTGGCCGCCAAGACATCATCACGGCGGAGCTGGGCATGGTTGGTTGGGATCGGCGTGGCCATCAAGCTCCTCCCCTTGCCGCGGCGATCGCGGCACGCGCTTCCTCGCGATCATCGAAGTGGGTTCGGTCAGCACCCATGATCTGGTAGGTTTCGTGCCCTTTTCCGGCGAGCAGAACGGTGTCGCCGGGCTTTGCGGCTGCGATGGCGGCTCGGACTGCGGTCCTTCGATCCAGGATGGTGCAGTAGCCCCGCGTGGCGTCCCGGAGATCGGCGACTCCAACGGCCTTGGCGCCCACGCCGCGCGCCCCCGCCTCGATCTCGTTCAGGATCTGCCCGGGGTCTTCACTTCTCGGGTTGTCGCTGGTCAAGACGCAGACGTCGGCGAGCTCCGCTCCGACCCTTCCCATCTCGGGGCGCTTGCCCCTGTCCCTATCACCACCAGCGCCAAACACCGCGATCAATCGCTTCGGGGTCAGCGCGCGCATCGTGTCGAGCACGCGGCGCAAAGCGTCGGGCGTGTGGGCGTAGTCGACCAGCACCGCGACATCCCCATGGTGGGGAATTCGCTCGAGCCTGCCCGGGCTGCCACCCGCAACTCGCCAGGCGGCAGCAACCTGTCGGAGATCGAGTCCGAGGGCGAATGCGCAGCCAAGCGCCACGAGGAGGTTCTCCAGATTGTGCTCGCCAAGCATCGGGCTTTCGATGTCAATCGCGCCGGCAGGCGTCTGAACGGATGCACGAATCCCAGCCCGGGTCGCCGACCACTGCGTCGCCAAGATTTCTGCCCCCGATTCTTCACGCCGCGAGCAGCGAATGACGGAGCCGGAAACTCGGCCCGCCAGCTCTTCGCCGAACGAGTCGTCGACGTGCAGGACGACGTGCTTCGGCGAGAGCTCGGTGAAGAGCCTCGCCTTCGACTCGCCGTATTCCTTCAAGGTGCCGTGGAAATCCAAGTGATCACGGGAGAGGTTCGTGAACGCTGCCACCTCGAATTGGAGCGCATCGACCCGGTGCAAAGCGAGACCGTGGCTCGACACCTCGAGCACCAAGTGCGTCGCGCCCTCTTCCAGCGACTCCTTGGCAAAGCGGGAGATGTCGTCCCCTTCGGGCGTCGTGTGGAGCGAGGTCCGTTCGTCGGCGCCAATGACCAGCCCAGTAGTGCCGATCAGTGCCACCTTCCCACGCGCGCCCTCGATGGCTTGCTTGACGAGGTACGCCGTGGTGGTCTTCCCATTCGTTCCCGTAATGCCGACGGTGCGGAGCTTGCTGGTCGGCGCGCCGTAGACGAGCTCGGCGGCGCGTCCGAGAGCGGCGCGCGCGTCCGGGACGGTCAGCTGCGGCACATCGCGCTGGACCCGGCGCTCGGCCATGACCGCAACGGCGCCCCTGCCAAGAGCATCGTCGACGAAACCGCTTCCGTCGTGCGTCGCGCCCGGCACGGCGACAAATAGATCGCCGGGGACGACCCGGCGTGAATCATGCTGCACACCGGTCACGAGCTGCATCGCTGATCCGCTGATGCGCCCGCCGACGCCGGCTTCGTGAAGCTGAGCCAGTGTCATTCCTTCACTCGCATCACGGGGCATGCGGCCCCCTGGACACCGCCGCGGCGAGAGTCTTGCCGCCGGCTTCGGGGGCTCCCGTCTCTTCGCCGAACTTGCGTTTCTCGAGCTCGAGACGCACGACGGCGCCGTGCGAAACGGCTTTGCCGGGCCGCGGGTCCTGCGACACTACGATGCCAGAGCCTTTGACTTCCGGAACCAACGACTGGGCGTGCAGCGCGATCACCGCTTGTCGCAAGGGCAGCGAGCGCACGTCGGGGACCGCGCTCTGTCCTCTTTCCACCTCTTCCTCGTCGACGGGCGGTGCAGGGTCTGTAGCGGCGACCGCCTTCTGCTGTTCCTTCTTCTTTTGGAGAATCGCCTGCCGCCCTTCTGGCGCGATCCCCAAGTGGCGCACCGTGACCTCGGCGATTCGTCGGAACACCGGGCCCGCCACCGTACCCCCGTAGTGCGCGATGGCCGGCTCATCGATGACGACCGAGATGACGACGGCAGGACGCTCCGCCGGGAGGAACCCGATGAACGAAGCGAGCCACTTGTCCTTGGCGTAACCCCCCTTGACGTAGTCTGCCTTCTGCGCGGTACCTGTCTTGCCGGCCACGAGATAGCCATCCACGCCCGCCTCGACAGCGGTGCCCCCGGGCTCCGTCACGGCAGTGAGCATCTGTCCGACGAGCTTGGCGATGCGGCGAGGCACCACTTGCCGCCGCACTCTCGGCTTGTGCTCTTCGATCGTCGCCCCATGCCCGTCGGTCATGCGGCGCACCAGCATCGGTTGCATGAGCTGGCCGCCATTGGCGATGGCTCCCATCGCCGTCGCGAGCTGGACGTTGGTGACGCTCATGCCCTGGCCGAATGAAATGGTCGCCGTATCAATCTCGTACCAGCGCCGATAGTGCCGAAGGATGCCGGCGGTTTCCCCCGGCACGCCGATCCCCGTCGGCTCGCCGAAACCGAACCGGCGGAACGCTCGATAGAGATCCTTTTTGCCGAGGTCGAGCGCGATCTTAGCGGTCCCGATGTTGCTCGAGTGCGCGAGGACCTGGGTGGGCGTGAGCCACTCGTACGGATGCGCGTCGTGTAGACGACGGCCACCGATCCGGGCTACGCCATTCTCGCAGTTGATCGACTGGTTCGGCTTCACCGTTCCCGCTGCGAGCGCGGCCGCCATCGTGAACGGCTTGACCGTCGAACCCGGCTCGAAGCGGTCGACGAGCGCACGGTTTCGCCGGTGCGCGGTAGGGTGTTTGGATGGCTCGTTTGGGTTGAACGGCGGGTAGTTGGCAAGGGCGAGAATCTCACCCGTCGACGGGTCCATCACGACGACGCTGCCTCCGCGAGCCTCGAACGTTCGTACGCCCAGCGCCAGTTCCCGCTCGGCGACGTGTTGAATCGTCTTGTCTATCGTCAGCACGACGTTCTGCCCCTGCATCGTGCGGTCGTCTTCCATGTCGTCCGCGAAGACGACTTGACCGCGGCGATCGCGAATCGCGTCGACGCGCCGGTCGGCGCCGCGGAGCTGCTCCTCGTACGCGAGCTCGATTCCTTCGATCCCGCGGCCGTCGATGTCGGCAAACCCGACCAAATGGGCTCCGAGATGACGGTTCGGGTAGTAGCGTCGCGATTCCGTGGTGAGCTCGATGCCGGGAATGTCGAGCTCCCGAACACGGCTTGCTTCGTACGGCGTCACCCGCCGCTCGATCCAGACGAAGTAGCGGTCCGACGACAGCCGTTGCTCGAGTCGCGCAGCATCCACGTCGAGCGCTTGTGCGAGACGGCGGGCCACCAACTTCGGGTTCTGCTCCATGGCCTTGAGCCGGCGTGGGTTCGCGTAGACGCTATCGACGTCCGCACTGACCGCCAACTCCGCGCCATGACGATCGTAGATCGCCCCGCGACGCGGTGAGACGCGGAGCTTTCGCAGATGCTGATCCTCCGCCATTTCGCGGAGGCGGTCGCCTGACGACACCTGCACGTGAAACGCGCGGACTACGACGAGCATCGCCATCGCCATCAAACCGAGGCCGAGGAACGCGACCCGCGCCCGAAACCACCTCTGACGCCGATTCGAGCGGGCCTTCACCGTACCCTCCCCGCGGCAGTGGGCTTCCGACCTTCCTCCATCGTCACGATGCGCGTGGGCTTGGGCACCTCCATCCCGAGCGTACCGCGGGCGATCGTCTCGATACGTCCGGTCTGTCGGAGGGTCGCCGCTTCGATCGAGAGGAGACGCCGGTCCTGCAGCAGGTCACGCTGTCGTTCACGCTCTTCGCTCACTTCATAGCCGAGCCGCACCGTCTCGAAGCGAATCGACAAGTGCACCACGAACGCCGCTGCGGTGGCAAACACCGCAACACACCAGAGGGGCAGAAAGCGATTCTTCATGCGCCCACCTCAACTCGACGCGCAGCGCGCAGCTTCGCGCTCCGCGATCTCGGATTGCGCTGACGTTCATCTTCGGTTGCGATCATCGGGCGCTTGGTGAGCGGGGCGAGGCTGTCGTTGTCTCGAAAGGTGTGCTTGACCATTCGGTCCTCGAGTGAGTGAAAACTGATCACCGCAACTACGCCGCCCATCTTGAGCACGCTCGGCATCGAGCCGAGAAATGCGTCGAGGTCGGCGAGCTCCTCGTTCACCGCAATCCGGAGCGCCTGGAAGGTCTTGGTGGATGGATCGATCCGTCCCCTCTTTGGGCCCGTTGCCCTGTGAACCGCTCGGCGCAGATCTCCGGTGGTTTCGAGCTCGCCCTCTTCGTAGGCGCGTTTCAGCGAACGCGCGATACGCCGCGAGCGGTGCTCTTCGCCATATCGATAGATCAGGTTCGCCAAGGTTTCCGGATCGCTGCGCCCGATCAGCTCTAGCGCAGTCTCGCCTTCGGTCGGGTCCATGCGCATGTCGATCGGGCCGTCGTTCGCCAGGGAAAAGCCCCGATCCTGTTGATCGAGCTGTGCCGAGCTCACGCCGAGGTCTGCAAGCACACCGTCCACCCGGTCGACCTGCAGCGCATCAAGCACTTCCCGCAAATCGCGAATCCGTGCTTTGCGCAGCGTCACACGTTCTCCGAATGGCTGGAGCGCGGCGCCCGCCGCGTCCAACGCCGCTGGATCCCGATCAGTTCCAATCAGCCTTCCCTCGGGTGCGCTCCTCTCGAGGATTGCACGCGAGTGCCCTCCGCCTCCGACCGTGACGTCTGCATAAACCCCGCCGGACACTGGCGCGAGCTGCTCCATCACCTCGTCGAGCATCACCGGGATGTGCTCGAACTCACTCACAGACCGAGCTCCGCTAGCCGTTTGGCGATCTCCGCACGGCGATCCTCGTCCGCGAGCACCTCGTTGCGAAGTCCCTCGAAGCTCTCCTTGGCCCAGAGCTCGATGTAGCTCCCCATTCCGGCCCACAGCGCGTCGCGACCGAAGCCCGCGTGCTTTCGAAGCGAAGCGGGGATCAGAATGCGGCCCACTTTGTCGATCTCGCATTCGATTGCGCCGGACACGTAGATGCGCTTGAGGGTCACCACGTCCGCGTCGAACTGAGGGAGGTCCGACAGCCGCCTCTCGAACGCGAGCCACTCGCTCATCGGATACGCGACCAGGCACACGTCGAGACCCGTCGTCACGACCAGCTGGGAATCGCCCTGAGCCACCATCACGTCGCGGAAGCGCGAGGGAACCGAAGTGCGGCCCTTGGCGTCGATGCTGTGCTCGTAGCGTCCTCGGAACAACCTAACCCTCTCGTGCTAGTGGAGCGCGTATTGGCACTTGATCCCACTACTTCCCACTAAGGCCGGAAACTACGGCCGGAGCTCCTGCTGTGTCAACTTCTTTCTGAACTCCAAGTGACAGAATTAAATAGGTTTTTTCGGCTGAAATAGGCGTTGGCAGAGAGTGGGAAGCTGGCAGCAAGCGCCCCGCCTCTTCCTCATCAACGGAGGCCGGCGGAGCACTTGTTCCCTGGATCCCTCGCCTGCGCGTATTTGGCCTATATCTGAGCCTGTGACGCCAATTCTGTCTCCCTTTCGCGCGTGCTATTCTTGGTAACGGTGGATCCGATCGACGAAGCCTGGGCGCGGGTCGAGGCCGACTGGGGGGACGAAGAGGCACATCGCCGTTTCGTGGGGGTCTGCGTGGCGCTCGAACGCCTGCCGGAGGCGGGCAAACGCTACCGGCACGTTCGGGAGATCGACCCCACTCGAAGCGAAGACGCCGCTCGCCAGATCGACAGGCTCATCGTGTTGGCGACGCAGCAACTGCAAGACACCCGGGCAGTCCCCACGACCACTGAACACAAAAGGACGCTGACATGGGCGGCATTCTTTATCATGTTGGTATTGATGGGGGCGGGAGCCTGGCTCCTGCTGCGGGTCTAGTCTCGCGGCTGTTGAGCGCGCTCGCGTGAGGGGATGCAAGTCGATTTCGCCGCAAAGGAGCTCACCGTGAAGCTGGTCTACTACGGGCCCGCGCTCAGCGGGAAGACGAGCAACCTGCGAGCGATTCATTGGCTCGGAACGTCGAACGCCTGCGGCGAGCTCATGACGCTCGAGACCCAAAACGACCGTACCCTATTCTTCGACATGCTGCCGATTTCATTGGACTCGCAGAGTGGTTTGAAGATCCGACTCAAGCTCTTCACCGTCCCTGGGCAGGTCATGCACGACGCCACACGGAGACTGGTGCTCCAAGCGGCGGATGGAGTCGCATTCATTGCGGACTCTCAGCGAAGTGAAGCCGACGCCAATCGCGAATCGTTCCTCAACCTGAAGAAGAATCTCGAGGAGAACGGGATCGATCCGGAGCGCATCCCCATCATCATTCAGTTCAACAAGCGCGACCTCGATGACATTCGCACGGACGACGAGCTCGCAGCGATCGCGAAGCAAAGCCGCGAGACCATCTTCAAGGCCGTTGCGACACGCGGCTACGGGGTCATGCAAACACTCACGGGCCTGATCCGCGAAACCTGGACCAAGCTCGAAGACGAGCATGGGCTGGAGGAGAAATTCGGTATTAGCCCGCTGCGGTTCATGAACGAAGTCGAATCCCAGCTAAAGCACGACCTGAGGCGGGCGGAGCGATGATCCAGGACGAAACCAGCGCCGGGGACATCTTGATGGGCGACGTTGTCCGTCTCGAAGACGTGCTGAGCCGCGACTCCGTCACATCCGTGTCGAAGTCGTTCTTCAACCTGTTCGGGCTGCCGGTGCGCGTGATTTCCCACGAGGGAGACCTATTGGCGGACGTGCATCGCGATCAGCCGCTCTGCAACTATCTGAATACGCTTGCGAACGGCGCACAGCAGTGTGCTGCGACCGTGTCGATGGTGCGGGATCTCGAGCCGCAGAGCGGCGCGATCGTACATCCATGCTTCACCGGTGCGGTGTATCGCGTCGTGCCACTCGTCTATCAGGGCCGGCCGATTGGGCGTTTCATCCTAGGTCCTTACGTGCCGTCCGAAGCCAACGGCCCTCCTGCCTCACTCGCGTCGGTGGACGGCGGCGTCGATCCAAACATGGCGCGCGGCCATTATGATCAGATGCCGCGCGTGCGCGAGGAGATTGCCGAGCAGCTTTGCAACCATCTCAAGTGTGTCATCGAGCTCCTCGTGTTCTCGGGTCACCGGGCGCAGCTGGCGTCGACGATGCAAGTTGCAAGCGTTCGCGAGAACTATCGAGAGCTCGTGGAGAAGAACGAAGCGCTCGAGGAATCATACAAGGAGCTGAAGCAGGTCGACAAGCTCAAGTCGACCTTCCTCGCCACCGTCAGTCACGAGCTTAGAACGCCGCTCACCTCGATCATCGGCTACACCGAGATGCTCGAGAGCGGTGCTGCCGGCGCGTTGAACGGTGGGCAGACCGAGTTCTTGCAGACGATTCGGGGCAAAGCGGACGAGCTCCTCGGTCTCATCAGCAGCCTTCTCGATCTAGGCCGTCTCGAGGCCAAGAACCTCGAGCTTCACCGAGAGGCTGTCGATGCCCGCACCCTGCTCTCCGCGATTGGCTCCACGATCGTGCCCGCTGCGAATCGCAGGAACGTGACTCTCGACATTCGAGTGGCCGCAGCCACGCCCAAAGTCTGGGGCGACGCGGTGAGGCTGCGCCAGATCTTGCTCAACCTAGCGGACAACGCGGTGAAGTTTACCGGTGATGGTGGGACGGTGACTTTGTCGGCGATGCGGGGCGAGATCCAAACTGGCGGACCAGCCGGGCTCGGCACGGCTCTGTTCGCGACGACGCGGCCGGCGGTCGCACTGACGGTGCAGGACACCGGCATCGGGATCGAAGAGGGCAAGCTTTCCCAAATTTTCGACGCGTTCTACCAAGTCGATGCCGGCACGACACGCGCGCACGGAGGCGCCGGCCTTGGCCTGTCTATCGTCAAACAGCTCGTCGATGGACACGAAGGCACGATCGAAGTGACGAGCACGCTCGGCCAGGGCACAATCTTCACCGTGACGCTCCCTGCGGCCGACGAAGATGCATGACGAGTTCGCCAAAATCGAGTGGCTGAAGACCCGTTTCGAGCTAGACGCCAAGCCCGAGGGCGTGGTCGTCGGCATCGGGGACGACGCGGCGGTGTTCAATTTCGGAAACCGTCCGACCGTCATCACCGTCGACACCCAAGTCGAGGGCGTCCACTTCCGGGGAGACATGATCTCACCTCGGGACCTCGGCCGGCGCGCCATGGTTGCGGCTGCAAGCGACGTTTGGGCGATGGCTGCAATGCCAAGCGCGTCGACCATCGCGCTCACCTTGCCGCCCGACTTGTCCGAACAGCAGTTTCGCGAGCTCATCGAGGGCTTGGCAGGTGCTGCCCGCCTGGTCGGTGCTCGCGTCATCGGCGGAAACCTGAGCCGTGGCGAAGCGCTGTCAGTCACGACGACGGTCTTCGGCCTACCAATCGGGCGACCTCTTACACGTGCCGGCGCTCACCCGGGCGACGCGGTATATGTCACGGGGACCGTCGGTGCGGCAGCGCTCGGCTTGGCGATCCTCGACACCAAGCGAACGGAAATCGAGCATGCCGAGCGCTTCATCGAGCGGTGGCGGCGACCACCGATCAACGGACACGCCGTCAAGACACTCGCGGCAGTCGCGACAGCGGCGGTCGACCTGTCCGACGGCTGTCTGCAAGACCTCCAGCACCTGTGCAAGGCATCCGGGGTCGGTGCCAGGATTTACGCGGACGCCCTACCCACCGCCCCCGGACACTCGACCACATCAGAGGCGCTAGGACTGAACCCTCTCGATCTCGCGCTTGCAGGCGGGGAGGACTACGAGCTTCTCTTCACGGCGCCCGCATCATCCGACGCCGAAGCGGTTGGGACCAAAATCGGAGAGATCACCTCGGGCAACCTCATCGAGGTGCTCGACGCGAGCGGCCATCCGGTCGAGGTGAAGCGCTCGGGCTTCCGTCACTTCTCGTAGAGCCATACGGCACGCCGCTGCCCATCGAACTCCGCGGCACCTCGCGCTTCGCGCGCCAGCACTGTGTCGAGTGGTAGGCCGTCGTCGATCGCGGTACGGAGCTCCGGGCCACCGGTGAGCAGGTCGATGGCCGGCCGATCCGACACGAACTCGTACACCTCGGTCCGCCATCGCGATTCCGGCGAAAGCGAGGGAAGCACCGCCGCGAGCATTCGGATGTACGCATCATAGGGTCGGAAGACCCATGGGTCGGTGACGTGCACTTGCACGCCAGCGCAGACGGCACCCGCATGCTTCTGAAACGTCGGAACGAACTCGACCTCGCGCAGCGTGACCCCATGCAGGTCGAGCTCCAGCAGCGCGGAGACATCGAGGTTGGGTCCGCCCCAAATCTCGAAAGGACGGGTCGTCCCACGTCCCTCGGACAGCGTCGTTCCCTCGATGAGACAGCCACCCGGATAAACGACCGCCGTGTCGAGCGTCGGCATGTTGGGCGACGGCATGACCCACGGCAACCCCGTCTCGCCGTAGGTCATTTTGCGAAGCCAGCCATCCATCGGGACGATGTGTAGCGCCTCACGATCGAGCTGGTCATGGTCGCATACCCATTGCATGAGCTCGGCGATCGTCAGACCGTGCCGAACCGCGATCGGGTACAAGCCCACGAACGACAGATAGCCCTTGCGCTGCGGCGCGCCTTCGACTCGCACGCCGCCGAGCGGATTGGGCCGATCGAGCACGACGATGTCAGTTCCCACCGAGGCGGCGGCCTTCATCGTGAGCGCCGCCGTCCACACATACGTGTAGTACCGAGAGCCGACGTCTTGAAGGTCGATGACCACGGCGTCGAGATCGCGGAGCCACTCGGGGTTCGGGCTCAAATCGGCGGCGTCGTCGCCGTAGAGCGAGTAGACCGGGACTTCTGGGCCGTCGTCACTGTCCACGCCCACCATGTCTTGGGCAGCCCCTGCAAACCCATGCTCGGGGCCGAAGAGCGCGGAGATTCGGGCACCGGCTTCGCGCAGAACCGTCGCCGCCGGGCGTAGCGCGCGGTCCACGCTCGCTGCGTGCGCCAACAGCCCGATGTTTCTTCCCGCGATCAGCTGCACCGCTTTCGAATCGCCATCGGCAACGCGGTCCAACCCTGTTCGAACGCCCGTCAATCCGCCTCGCCGACCGCGGGAGGCTCTGCGCCCTCGCCCGCGAAGAGATACAGGAGCGCCATGCGGACGGCCAGACCCGCCTCCACCTGCTCGAGCACGACGCTACGCTCACCATCGGCGATGACACTCTCGATCTCGACGCCGCGATTCATCGGGCCGGGATGCATGACGATGGCGTCGGGCTTGGCGTACGCGATCTCGCGCAGGCCGATTCCAAAGGTGCGCGCGTACTCGCGCAGGCTCGGCAAGAGCGCTCCTTCGAGCCGTTCACTCTGAATGCGAAGCACCATCACGACATCCGCGCCCTCTAGAGCTCGCGCCGGCTGGTCGAATACGCGTACTCCGAGCGAGTCGGCCGCCGCCGGCATCAATGTCCTCGGGCCGACGACTCGAACCTCGGAACCGAATAGATTCAGCAGATGTGCATTCGAGCGGGCTACCCGCGAGTGAGTAATATCGCCGACGATCGTGACCACCAGATTCTCGAGCGTCCCCTTTTCCCTTCGAATCGTGAATGCGTCGAGCAAGGCTTGGGTCGGATGGGCATGCATGCCATCCCCGGCGTTGATGACGCTGCACTTCATCTTGGACGCCACGTAGTTCGCAGCGCCGGATGCCCCGTGGCGAATCACGATGACATCGGGGTGCATCGCTTGCAGCGTGCGGCAGGTGTCTTGGAGCGTTTCACCCTTCTTCACGCTCGACGCCGAGACATTCATGTTGATCACGTCGGCGCTCAATCGCTTTCCGGCAAGCTCGAACGAAGTTCGCGTTCGCGTGGAGGCCTCGTAGAACAAGTTGATGACGGTCTTTCCACGAAGCGTCGGAACCTTGCGCACCGGCCGGCGCGACACCTGAAGAAACGCTTCCGCCGTGTCGAGAATGCGCTCGACCTCAGCTCTGGTCAGCCCCTCGATATCGAGCAAGCTGCGATGCGCGAAACCAGGCATCACTCCCCCTCCGTCAGCACGACCCGATCGGGGCCCGCCGCGTCGATCCAAACGTCGAGCCGCCCGCCAACGCCGACCTCGACGGTGACTCCCACGAAGTCAGCCGCAATCGGAAGCTCTCGCCCGCCCCGATCGCAGAGCGCAGCGAGCCAGACCCGCGCGGGCCGCCCGTGGTCCTGCAAGCACTCGATCGCGGCACGGACCGTTCGCCCGGTATGCAAGACGTCGTCGACCAGCACCACATGTCGGCCGCTGACGTCGAAGGGGATGTCGCTCGGCCCGATCTTCGGGTTGGGCAGCGCCGTCGCGGCGTCATCCCGATAGAGGGAGATGTCGACGGTGCCAACGGGCGGGGGCCGTCCTTCGACCCGGGCGATTTCGTCCGCGATGCGGGTAGACAGCGCTACGCCGCCACGCCTGATGCCGATCAGGGCGAGGTCTTCGATGCCCGATGTCGCTTCCAAAATCGCCACGGCGATACGCCGAATGCTTCGTTCGATAGCTTCGGCATCGAGGACGACCTTCTGGGTTCGAGCCACGTCCGGCGGAGTGTGTGTGAAAACGCAGGGGGCTTCAAGCCTACGAGAGAGCCAGGCCCCCATCGATGGTGATGAGGCTGCCCGTCTGCCACGGCTGATCGAGGCTTTCGACGATGACGCTGGCGACTTCCAACGGCGTCCCCAAGCGCCCGAGCGGGTGCATGGCCCGAAGCGCGGCGAGTTGCGCGTCGACGCGCTTCTCGAGCTCGGCCGCCGTGAGGGCTTCTCCCGGGCGAAGGCGCGGCGTGCGCAACATGTCGGTGTCGACCCCGCCGGGCAGGACCGCATTCACGCGAATGCCGTCGGGTGCGAGCTCGAGGGCGAGGGTCTTGGTAAGCGCGTTTAGCGCTGCCTTCGTCGCCGCATAAACGGCCGTGAGGGGCGCTACGCGCTCGGACAGGGTGCTCGAGACATTCACAATCGCGCCTCCGCGATCTCGCATGTGGTTGGCGACGGCCTGCGAGAACAGCAGCGGCGCGACCAGATTTACCCGTAGCTGGGCGTCGATCGACTCGAGCGTAATGGATCCGACGGGCTCGTAGCGGGCAATGCCCGCGCAATTGACGAGGCCATCAATCTGTCCAAACGCTTCCCGCGCCCGCTCGGCGACCTCCGTCAGATGCTCGCTGTTCCCGAGATCAGCCGCCAGGCCTCGAACACGATTCGGGTGAAGAGCTTCGAGCGCTGAGAGCGCTTCGGCGTCACGCGCGATACCGATGACGCGCCCACCATGCTCGAGAATGGCATCGACGGTTGCCCGCCCGATTCCGCGAGTGGCTCCGGTCACGATCACGTTGCCCGCAGAGACGCGCATCTCAGCCGAGCCCCGCGATCGGGCCCCAAGGCGGCTCGGCCGGCACGTCAGCCGGCTCGCCGGACACCTCCACCTCATCTTCCGGAATGAAACGCGGGGAGTCGACACAGAGGATGGTCTGATGTCGATCGGTCGGATTCTCGTAGGTGTGCGCGGCGCCGCGCGGCCAGCGATGCACCGTGCCCGGTGGGCTAAGCTCTCCCTGACACAGGAGCCCTTCGCCGAGAACCATCTCCGATTCGCGCATCTGTTGATGGATGTGCAGCGGGATCCGTTTCCCCGGGGCGACATTCAAGCGGTAAATGCCCGCGCCATTGGTCTCGTAGATGATGTCGACTGTACCGAATGGTTTGTTCTCGACCTCGAACGAGCACCATGAGGCGTCGCGTTCGATCTCCAACGACGGGACCGCAAATCCGCGAAGAGCGCCGGGCTTGGTGAGCCGGATGACGGCGGACTCGACTTGCGATCGACGCTCGCCGGGTGCGGGAGGCGCAAGGATGTATCGGGCCAACACGTGCGCAGCCGTCTCGAGAAGACGGAAGCGGCAGCTCCGCAACAAGAATACCAGCTGGGACGCCGTCGCCGCGTAGTCGACCGTCGAACGCAGGCTCTCCTTGACCGCCGAGCCTTCGGTCGACAAGCGCATCTCGACGTCGACCCGCAGGGGCTGTGACGCGTTGCGCTCGTGCGGGTAGACCCCAACGACACAGTCGACCATCAACTTCTCGATGCGCAGCACGTCCATACCCGGAAGGCTATCGCATTTCGGGACTTCTGCTAGAGTGCCGCAGCCGATGGACCAGTCGAAGACGAACGCCATCAATGACGTCGCGGAGCTCGCCGCATTTCGCCCCGTACCGCGGACGGGCGTGATTTACGTCACCGTCGAGGCCCAGAAGCGCGGTTTCAGCCTAGACGATCCGGGCTGGTGCAATCTCGGTCAAGGGCAACCCGACACGGGGAGCCTGCGAGGCGCCCCCAAGCGCGTGACGAGCATCGACGTCCGAGAGAGCGACCTCGACTACGCGCCGGTCCCCGGGATATGGGAGCTGCGCGAGGCTGTCGCGGACCTCTACAACGGCCTCTTTCGTCGTGGCATGAAATCGCAGTATTCTGCCGAGAACGTGGGCATTGCTGGAGGTGGCCGCGTCGCGGTCATGCGCGCGTGCGCAGCCATCGCGCCAATTCACCTCGGGCACTTTTTGCCCGACTACACGGCATACGAAGAGCTGCTCGACGATGTCTTCCGCCGGTTCCTTCCGATTCCCATTCTGCTCGATCCAAAACAGGGCTACGAGTTCACAAGCGAGGATCTCGAGAAGGAGATCCTCGGCCGGGGGTTGAGCGCGATCCTCGCCAGCAACCCGTGCAACCCGACCGGCAAGGTCGTGCAAGGGGAGACGCTTGCGGGATGGGTAGACACGGCGAGGGTCTCCAACTGCGCGCTCCTGCTGGACGAGTTCTACTCACACTACGTATGGAGCGGGGACCAAGCGATCGTCAGCGCCGCGCAGTACGTCGAGGACGTCGACGAGGATCCGATCGTGTTGTTCGACGGACTCACGAAGAACTGGCGATACCCCGGATTCCGAGTGAGCTGGATCGTCGGCCCGAAACGCGTCATCGAATCGGCGGCGAGCGCGGGCTCGTTCCTAGACGGCGGCGCGGTGGCCCCGATGCAGCGTGCCGCAATCGACTTGGTGCAAGAGGCACCGACGCTCGCTGAAACGAACGCTCTCCAGAGCGAGTTCCGAA
>Ga0111160_1105_pt1 | contig 21620 bp, 17 predicted proteins | sample DeeMarSeWOR28_12_FD_80265 | JGI IMG/M metagenome (GOLD analysis project Ga0111160, IMG submission 80265) | Myxococcales bacterium SG8_38_1
CCGCCCGGCGAGACGCTCGAGGACGCGTTCAAATCGCAGCAGCACTTCTCGCCTTACGCGGGTCGCAACTTCCCGACGCAAGTGTTCTGGGGCGACACGCACCTCCACACTGGCATGTCGATGGACGCCGGCGCATTCGGCGCGCGGCTTGGCCCCGAGGAAGCCTATCGTTTTGCGCGCGGCGAGCAGCTTATCTCCTCGACGGGACTGCCGGTGAGGCTCTCTCGGCCGTTGGACTTTCTTGTCGTTGCCGATCACTCTGACAACATGGGATTCTTCCCGCGCCTGTTTGCCGGTGATCCCGGAATGCTTGCAGACCCCACCGGCAAGCGGTGGTACGAGATGATCCAGAAGGGCGGACAGGAAGGCGTAAAGGTCGCCCTGGAGGTCATCTCCTCATTCAGCCAGAACAAATTTCCGCCGGCGCTTGCATCCCGGCCGGGAAGTCAGGCTTATCGCTCTGCCTGGGAGACGGCAATCAAGGCGGCCGATAGGTACAACGATCCCGGCAAGTTCACGGCCTTCATCGGCTACGAGTGGACCTCCAACACCAACGGCAACAACCTGCATCGTGTCGTGATCTTTCGCGAAGGTGGGGCCAAGGCGAGCATGGTCGAGCCGTATACGACGCTCAAGCCGCAGGGCAGCGACAACCCGCGCGACCTCTGGAAATGGCTGCAGGGCTACGAGGACAAGACTGGCGGCAGGGTTCTGGCGCTCGCCCACAACGGGAACCTTTCCAACGGCATCATGTTTCCGATGATGGACACCTTTACCGGCAAGCCCTTCGATCGCGCCTACGCGGAAACGCGAATGAAATGGGAGCCGCTCTACGAGGTCACGCAGATCAAGGGTGATGGCGAGACGCATCCGTTTCTGTCACCGAACGACGAGTTCGCGAACTACGAGACCTGGGACAAGGCAAACCTCGACATGAGCGTGCCGAAGAAGAAGGACATGCTGCAGTACGAGTACGCGCGTACGGCGCTGCAGACCGGTCTGCAGCTCGAGGCAAAGATCGGTGTGAATCCGTACAAGTTTGGCATGATCGGCTCGACCGACAGTCACACCGGGCTCGCGACCGCCGAAGAAGACAATTTCTTTGGCAAGCATTCCGGTACCGAGCCGGGTCCAAAGCGCTGGGAGCACCCGGTGGGCTGCTTCGGAAAGAACTGCATTATCGGTTGGGAGCAGGCTTCCAGCGGCTACGCGGCGGTGTGGGCCACGGAGAACACGCGCGAGGCCATCTGGGATGCGATGAAGCGCAAGGAGACCTACGCGACCACCGGCCCGCGGATGTTCGTACGGTTTTTCGGCGGCTTCGATTTCTCGGCGGAGGACGCGAAGTCGCGCACGCCGGCCACGATCGGTTATAAGAAGGGCGTCCCCATGGGTGGTGATCTGCGCGATGCGCCCGCCGGCAAGGCGCCCACCTTTCTCGTGGCGGCGCTCAAGGATCCGATCGGCGGAAACCTCGACCGGATCCAGATCGTCAAGGGCTGGGTCGACGGCAAGGGCGCGCGCCAGGAGAAGCTGTACGACGTCGTTTGGTCCGGTGACCGCAAGCCCGATGCGAACGGCAAGCTGCCAGCGGTCGGCACTACGGTCGACATCGCGAATGCGACTTGGACTAATACGATCGGGGCACCCGAGCTCATCACGGTGTGGAAGGATCCGGACTTTGATCCCAAGCTGCGCGCGGTGTACTACGCGCGCGTGATCGAGATCCCGACGCCGCGCTGGACCGCGTACGAGGCGAAGCGCTTCAATGTCAAGATGCCGAAGGAAGTTCCGATGGTGACGCAGGAGCGCGCCTACACCTCGCCGATCTGGTACACACCGTAGGAAGAAATACGAAGCACAGAACCCGAAATTCGAAACGAGTTCGAATGACTCAAAGGAATTTGAATATGCACGTGAGCCCACTGGTGTTCCTCGCGCCCGCTGTCACGGCGCTCGCCGTCGCGTTACCCGTTGCAGCGCAGATTTCGCCGTCGAAGGAATCGCTCAGCAAGCTCTATTCCGGCGCGGTGTACTCGCCCCACGCGCAGCGGCGCTTCCCGAGCCGACCCCTTTGGGGCGATACGCATCTGCATACTGGGCTGTCCGTAGACGCCGGTCTCTTCGGGGCGCGTTTGGGGCTCGAGGAGGCGTACCGTTTCGCGCGCGGCGAGGAGGTGGTTTCCTCGACCGGACAGCCGGTCAAGCTCTCCCGCCCGCTCGATTGGCTGGTGATCGCGGACCATTCGGATGCGATGGGCCTCGTCAACGACCTTGCAGCCGCCTCGCCCGAGGTCACGAAGTACGAGCAGGGTGCGCGCTGGTCGAAAGGGCTGCGCGCAGGCGGACAGGCTGCAGTGGAAACGGCGCTCGACCTGATCACGACGTTTTCCCAGGGCAAGGTGAACAAGGACCTGCTTGCCGCCTACTCGCCAGGCTCCAAGATTTACGCGACGGTCTGGGAGAAGGTCGTCAAGGCCGCCGAGTCCTACAATGACCCGGGAACCTTCACCGCGCTGATCGGCTTCGAATGGACGAGCCTGGTGAAGGGTAACAACCTGCACCGCAACGTGATCTTCCGCGACGGTGCGGAAAAGGCGGGGCAAGTCGTGCCCTACACGACGCAGGCGCCGATCGGCAGCACTGACCCGCTCGACCTCTACAAGTGGCTTGAGAATTACGAGAAGAAGACCGGCGGCACCGTGCTCGCGCTCGCGCACAACGGCAACCTCTCCAACGGGCTCATGTTTCCGGTCGATGCCCAATACACCGGGCGCAAGCTCGACAAGCGCTACGTCCGGGAGCGGGCGAGGTGGGAGCCGATGTACGAGGCCACCCAGATCAAGGGCGATGGCGAAGCACATCCGCTGCTTTCGCCGGACGACGCCTTTGCCGACTACGAAAACTGGGACGTGGGCAACCTCGATCTGAGCGAGGCGAAGAAGCCCGAGATGCTGAAGTACGAGTATGCGCGCGAGGCGCTGAAGAGCGGCTTGCTGCTCGAGGCGCGGCTCGGGACTAATCCCTACAAGTTCGGGATGGTCGGCTCGACCGACAGCCATACCGGATTGGCAACGGCGGAGGAAGACAACTTCTTTGGCAAGCACTCAGGCTCGGAGCCCTCGCGGGATCGCATGAAGCATCCGTTCACCAAAACGAAGCACGGTGAATTCAAGGGTTGGCAGACCGTCGCCTCCGGCCTTGCCGCGGTGTGGGCGAACGAGAACACGCGCCAATCGATCTTCGATGCCATGGCACGCAAGGAGGTCTACGCCACCACCGGACCGCGCATGATGGTGCGCTTTTTCGGCGGCTGGAACTATACGAAGGACGACCTCAACAGCCGCCAGCCGGCGTTCCGCGGCTACGAGAAAGGCGTCCCTATGGGCGGTGACCTGCCCGCGCGCGGAAAGGCAAATGCGCCGACCTTCATGGTCTACGCGCTGCGCGACCCGATCGGCGCCAACCTCGACCGCATCCAGATCGTCAAGGGCTGGCTCGATGCGAAAGGCAAGACGCACGAGAAGGTCTACGACGTCGCCTGGTCGGACGATCGCAAACCCCGCGCGGACGGCAAGCTGCCACCGGTCGGCGATACGGTGGACGTGAAGAACGCCAATTGGACCAACACCATCGGCGCCTCGGAGCTCGGTGTGGTGTGGACCGACTCGGATTTCGATCCGAAAGTGCGCGCGTTCTACTACGCGCGTGTAATCGAGATTCCGACGCCGCGCTGGATCGTCTACGACGCCTTCCGCTTCGGCGTCGAGATTCCGAAGGGTGCCAAGACGACCGGCCAGGAGCGCGCCTACACCTCGCCGATCTGGTATACGCCGGGTTGATATGCGGTCTCTGCCGCAGCTCGCGGGGCGCTTGCTGCGCGAGCCGCTCGTCCAGTTCCTGCTGCTGGGAGCCGGGCTGTTTTTCCTCTACCAAGTGGTATCCCCGGCTCCGGAGACGGCGCCAAACCGTATCGTCGTCGATCGCGCGCAGGTCGCGCGCCTTGCGCAGCAGTTCGAACGCACATGGCTGCGGCCGCCGACACGCGCCGAGCTTTCGGGACTGATCGACGATCGCGTCACGGAGGAGATTCTCTACCGCGAGGCGCTCGCGCTCGGCCTCGAGAAGAATGATCTCGTCATCCGCCGGCGCCTGCGCCAGAAGATGGATTTCCTGAACGAGGATCTCGGTGCGCAGCGGCGGCCGACCGAGGCGGAGCTGCAGGCTTATCTCGACGCGCACGCGGAGAAGTTTGCCGCGCCCGCGCGCACGAGCTTCAACCAGGTCTATCTAAAGCACGACAGGAACCCAGCGGTGGGGCGCAAGCGGGCCGACGAAGTGCGGGTGCAGCTCAGCACTGGCTCCATTCAGCCTAGCGAGGCGGGCGATGCGACGCTACTGCCACGCGGGTTGGAGAACGCGAGCGCACGAGAGATCTCGCGTTCATTCGGCGAGGTCTTCATTGCGGCGCTCGAGCAGGTACCGGTTGGCTCTGGCTGGAGCGGCCCCATCGAGACCGAGTATGGGCTGCACCTGGTGAACGTGAGCGCGCGCGATCCCGGCGGACCGCTGCCGCTCGCCGAGGTGCGCGCGGCGGTCGAGCGTGAGTGGAGCGCGGCGCAACGGGCGGAGTCGAAGGCCAAGTTCTACGCCGAATTGCGCAAGCGTTATTCAGTGTCGATTGAAATACCTGACGAGAAGAAAGCCGCCGTGCTGAAACAGTGAAGGTTGTCTCCCACATCCTTGTTTTCCTCGCGGCGCTTTTGGCCGGCTCGGTGCACGCGCACGAGGTGCGGCCTGGTTACCTGCAGCTGCGCCAGCTTGATGGCCCGACCTACGACCTGCTTTGGAAAGTGCCGGCACGCGGCGACCGGCGGCTCGCGATCTACGTGCGCCTTCCCGATAATTGCCGGGCGGCCGAGTCCGGGACGCGCTTCAACGGCGGCGCCTTCATCGAGCGTGCGCGCTTGCGCTGCGAAGGCGGACTGATCGGGAAGCGGATCACGATCGAAGGACTGGAGGCAACGCGCACCGATGTGCTCGCGCGAATCGAGCGCGCCGATGGCACGACGCAGACAGCGCGCCTCACACCCGAGCAGAGCGCGTTTACGGTCGTCGCCGCGCCGGGCGCGCTTGCGGTGGGCTCTTTCTCGTTCGGAGCTGGCCGCGCCTTATTGCTACCGTGACCGCGTTTACCCTTGCGCACAGTTTGACGCTCGCGGCGGCGACGCTCGGCTGGATCCACGTGCCGCAGAAGCCCGTCGAAGCTGCAATCGCCTTGAGCATCGTCTTTGTAGCCGCAGACATCCTCCGCGCGGGCGCCGACAGCCTCACACGGCGCGCGCCGTGGATCGTGGCTTTTGCATTCGGCCTGCTGCACGGGTTCGGTTTCGCCGGCGCGCTGCGTGAGACGGGCGTGCCCGAACACGCGGTGCCCATTGCACTGCTGTTCTTCAATCTCGGAGTGGAGGTGGGGCAGCTCGTCTTCATCGTGGCGATATTCGTATTGTTCTGGCTGCTCAAGCAGTGGCGCGTTCAGGTCTCCGCGCGCGCGGACCATCACACCTGGCATGTTGCGGCCGCGATCTCCACGCCGGCGGCCTACGTGATCGGCGCGCTCGCCGCGTTCTGGGTCTTCGAGCGGGCCGCGGGGTTCTGGGGCTGAACCGAAATTGGACAAGCGGAAACTGCGGGTACAAAATCATGAGTGCGCTGTGGCCCGGAACCGGGGATCGCAGCCACCGGGCAGGGAAAATCAAATGAAGCCCCGCTTCGAGTTTCTCGTATTTGCTGCGGCACTGGTGTGGGCAGGCTTGGCGCCAGCCCAACAGGACGCCGCATCGCTCGCGAAGGCGGTGCAAAACCCCATCGCGGACATGGTCAGCCTGCCGTTCCAGAACAACACCAATTTCGACGTCGGTCCGCTCAACAAGACGCAGAACATCCTCAACATCCAGCCCGTTTATCCGGTCAACTTCACTTCCGAATGGAATCTCATTACCCGAACGATCGTGCCGGTGATATCGCAGCCGGCCTTTACGCCCGCGCAGGACCGTGAAAACGGTCTGGGCGACATCCAGTTTTCGGCCTTCTTCTCGCCGAAGCAGCCGGTCGGAGGATGGGTGTGGGGCGCCGGCGTGATCGCGCAGCTCGATACCGCGACAGACGACCGGCTCGGCCAGGGCGCTTGGGGGCTGGGGCCCACAGCCGTGGCCCTGCATCTTGGCAAGACGTGGGTCTACGGTGCGCTCATCAACAATGTCTGGTCGGTCGCGAAGGACGATGATCGCAGGAACGTCAACCAGATGCTCCTGCAGCCGTTCGTCAATTACAACTTTCCCCATAGCCCGGGGCGCTATCTCACCTTCTCGCCGATCATTACGGCGGACTGGGAAGCGGCGAGCGGCCAGCAGTGGACCGTTCCGCTCGGGCTCGGCATCGGGCAAATCATGCGTTTTGGAAAACAGCCGGTGAACCTGCAGGCGGCTGCGTATTACAACGTCGAACGGCCGGACAACGCCGCTCGCTGGCAACTGCGCTTGCAGATGCAGTTCCTGTTCCCGAAGTAGGGATGGGAGTGAATAGAGGTGTCAGGAACCGTCTTCGCGATAAGTGACGAAAACTGGCGATGGGGGTTGGTGATAAAAGTTAGTGATAGAGAACGCGATTCCTGGCGCTCGATTTGTTGACGCAAGTCAAAGACCCCGATGACTGCGCCAAAGTACTATCTGTTTTAAACGACATGCTCTTGTTGCAATGCTTCAAGCCTGGAGCAACCGTATGCCGATGTGATATTCGGAGGCTTTGCGAACGCAGTGGCTCCGCTCCCGCGGTTGAGCTGAACCGTTTGCCGCAAACGAGAAGGAATAAACCATGAACTTCGCTAAGGTAGTGAGCGTGGCAATGCTCATCGGGTTCTTGGCCGCATGCTCATCGCCCCAGGACAGGGCAGCCAAGGCGCAGGAGAGTTCCTACAAGGCGCAGGAGAAGGTGGCCAAGGAACGGCTCAAGCTGGTTGAAAAATACCAGGCGTGCATCAAGAACGCGGAAAAAGCCGCAGCCTGCGATTCCTACCTGAAGTCGGCCGAGGCGCTGAAGTAATCCCAGGCCCAGGCTTTCTCGCGTCCGCTCAAGCCGTGCGCGGGCGCACACGCTTCGCTCGCTACTGCTGACCGGCTGGAGGAAACTTTCTCCCGGGCGGCTTGTTTGCCTTCGTTTTTGGAAATTGAGAGGCCGCGATCGCGGTGTCCCGACCAACGCGCGTGTAACTGTTTGACATAGATCAACATTCGGCCCTAGAGCGTGTAGCAAGCTTGCGTACCGATCCTTCCCAGGAAAAGCCGGCCACATAAATCTAAGGGGTGCTTGATATGAACGGAAAAAGCCTGGCAGCAGCCCTTCTCGCAGTGCTTTTCTTTCCGGGGCCGGCGCTTGCCGCAGACAACTGGCAGTTCCGGCTCACGCCCTACATCTGGCTTGCCGGAATCAAGGGCGACGTTGGCACGATACCGCCCTTACCCGCCGTGCCGATCGATATTTCGGCAAGCGACGCCCTGAGCGATTTCGAGGGTGGCTTCATGGTCATGCTTGATGCCAGGAAGGGGCGCCATGGTTTCCTCATCGATCTGCTTTACACCGACATCCAGACCGATCTGGCACCCGTGCCGCCGCCGATCAACCTGAACATGAAGTCGATCAGCAAGACGACCATCGCGACCGCGGCTTACCAGTATGAATTGCACAATCGGGATCAGTCAGTCGTTGACCTGCTCGCGGGACTCAGGTACTGGGATATCGACTCGGAGCTTCAGTTCAGCGGCGGACTTGGCATCCTGGCTGGTCGAACCATCAGGAATACGGAGTCCTGGATTGATCCGGCCATAGGCATAAAGGGGCGGGCGCCGCTGGGCGATTCGCGCTTCTACTTCGAGGGCGGCGCCGGGATCGGCGGCTTCGGCGTCGGCTCGGATCTTTTCTACGAGATCAACGCCAGCGTCGGCTACCAATGGACCAAGTCGATCGGCACCACGATCGGCTACCGCATGTTCGATGTCGACTACAAAGACAACGGGTTCGTCTACGACGTCAGGCAACAGGGCTGGCAGCTCGGCATCTCTTTTGCTTTCTAGGGAAAGCTCTGCGCAAGGCGACCAAAGACCCGTCGGTTGAGAGCCTCGGTTGACCGTCTCTGAGGCGAGGGAAATGTCAGTTCGTGGCGAGTGGAAAGACAGGTGCAAACTGATGCACCGCGTTCACGGCAGAACCATAGTCTTCAATATCGTCCCGAGAAGGACATGAACGGGCTGTACACATCGGCTAGGATTACTGGCGCGGTTGTGCTGCTATCGCTCGCGGCGGCTGTGCACGCTCAGTCGGGAGACGCCGGCCTTGCGCAGGAACTGACGAACCCGCTCGCCGATCTGGTGACCCTGCCGATCCAGATAAACTTTGATCGGGATATCGGTCCGTCGGATGCAGGCGAGAAGGTCACGACGAACGTGCAGCCGGTGATCCCCTTTCATCTGAGCGAGAACTGGAACCTCATCTCGCGAACCATCGCCCCCGTGATTTACCAGGACGATGTCGTGCTCGGCGCCGGGTCGCAGTTCGGGCTGGGAGACATCAATCTCAGCCTCTTTTTCTCGCCCAAGAAATTCGCGGCCGGGGGCCTGATCTGGGGCGCGGGTCCGGTCTTTCTGCTGCCGACAGCGACCGACTCTAGGCTTGGCGCCAGGAAATGGGGCGCGGGCCCGACCGGCGTTGTGCTTGCGATGCGCGGCCCGTGGACAGCGGGGATGCTCGCAAACCATATCTGGTCATTCGCCGGCGACGACAACCGACAGGACATCAGCAATACCTTCGTGCAGCCCTTCGTCGCCTACACCTGGCCGAGCGCGTGGACCGTATCACTGCAGACCGAGTCCAGCTACAACTGGAAGAACGAGCAGTGGTCGGTGCCGATCAACGTGAGCGTCTCCAGGCTCGTCCGGTTCGGGAAACTGCCAGTCAGCCTGCAAGGTGGCGTCGGTTACTGGGCCGAATCTCCGGATGCGGGCCCGGAGGGTTTTCGCTTCCGGCTGCAGGCGAACATCGTGCTGCCCAGATGAACGGTGGCAGGCCCGGCCTGGCGAGCGAGCGGATGAGGGATGGGGATCAAAGGAAAGGAAAGATGAAGAATCTATCGATTCTGACAGCGGTTCTCATTTCGACGTTATCTGTTTCGACACTAGCAACGGCGACCGAACCTTACGCCGGCTACGGTGAAGCGCCGGTGCAAAGCGGCCACGTCGGCATATCGGCTTCCCGCAGCGCGTGTTCTGGGGCGACACCCACGTGCATACAGCGTATTCCACCGACGCCGGGATGGTGGGCAACCGCCTTGGGCCGGATGAGGCCTATCGGTTCGCGCGCGGGGAGATCATGGTGGCGAGCACCGGGGTGCGTACCCGCCTGCAGCGCCCGCTGGATTTTCTCGTGGTGGCCGACCACGCGGAGAACCTTGGCCTTGCACCGATGATTGCCGAAAGAAATCCGGATCTGCTCAAGATCGAATTCGGTAAGCGAATCGCCAACCTGGTTTATTCGGGCAAATACGGCGATGCGTACGCGTTATGGGGCGATGGCATGGCCAAGCGGAAGGATCCGCTGAAAGGCAATGAGTCATTGACGCGCAGCATGTGGGAGCGTCTCACCGCGTCGGCCGAGAAGTTCAACGAGCCGGGGAAGTTCACCGCCTTAATCGGATTCGAGTGGACCTCGAGCCCCGGCGGCAACAACCTGCACCGCAATGTCGTCTTTCGCGATGGCAAGGCCAAGGCCGACCAGATCATTCCGATATCGAACTACGACACGTTATCGAACTACGACACGTCGGATCCTGAGGAGCTGTGGAAATGGATGGCGGCCTACGAGGCCAAGACCGGCGGCCACCTGCTGGCAATTCCGCACAACGGTAACCTGTCGAACGGGCTGATGTTCGCCGACGTGACCTTTGGCAGCAAGAAGCCCATCGATCGCGATTACGCGGTTCGGCGCATGCGCTGGGAGCCGGTGTACGAAGTGACGCAAATGAAGGGTGATGGTGAGGCCCATCCATCCCTGTCACCCAATGATGAGTTTGCCGACTACGAACGCTGGGACAAGGGCAGTTTCGGCCCCGAGCCCAAGACCAAGGACATGCTGCCGCGCGAATACGCGCGCGAGGCGCTCAAGCGCGGCCTGAAGTACGAGCAGTCCCTCGGCGCCAACCCGTTCAAGTTCGGCATGATCGGCTCGACCGACACGCACACCTCGCTCGCAACCACGGAGGAAAACAACTATTTCGGCAAGGCGACACCCGGCGAGCCCTCGGCGAATCCCGGACGATTCCAGGAGAAGATCACGGGCTTTTCCCAGCAGCCGGGTGGTCCGGACATCACCATCCGCCACGCCAAGACGCTGGCCGCGGGCCTCGCCGCGGTGTGGGCAACCGACAATACGCGCGCAGCGATCTGGGATGCGCTGGCGCGTAAGGAAGTTTACGCCACGACCGGTACGCGCATGACGGTGCGGGTGTTCGCCGGCTGGGATTTCGAGGCCGCCGACGTGCAGCGGCCCGACTTCGCCAAGGATGGTTACCTGCGCGGCGTGCCGATGGGCGGGGAGCTGCGCAAGGCGCCCAGCGGCAAGGCACCGACCTTCGTGATCCGCGCGCTGCGCGACGTGGACGGCGCGAACCTCGACCGGGTGCAGATCATCAAGGGCTGGCTGGACGTGAAGGGGGTGTTGCACGGCTGGCTGGACGTGAAGGGGGTGTTGCACGAGCAGGTGTATGACGTGATGTGCTCCGACCGGCGCGCGATCACCGACAAGCATCGTTGCGAGAAACCGGTGGGCAACACCGTGGACATCAAGACCGCCACCTATACCAACAGCATCGGCGATGCCCTTATGCTGGCCTACTGGCGGGACCTGGCATTCGATCCCAAGCAGCGCGCCTTCTACTACGTGCGCGTGCTGGAGATCCCGACGCCGCGCTGGACGACGTACGACGCAGCGTTCTTCGGCGTGGAGCTGCCCAAGGATGTGCCGGCGAGCCAGCAGGAGCGCGCCTACACGTCACCGATTTGGTATACGCCGTAACGAATGCTGGAAGATGAGAACTCGATGGGGCATGGTAACGATGTACGAATCTTGCCGAACGAAGGCGAGCTTGATGGCGGCGGCGTTAAAAGGAGATGCCATGATACGAGTGACACGAATTGCATTGATGGCGACCTTCATCATGGGTTTGCCGGCGATGGCTATCGCTGCGGACGAGGCTCCCCGGATGAAGATGACGACAGAGATCCCCAAGTCGATCACGACACCGGACAGGGTGCAAACGCGAATCGGCACCCTGGAATTCTTTGACGGCTTTCCCACGGAGGACACGGCCCGGAAAGTTTTCGACAACCTGGATTTCATGCGGGGAGTGGAGGTGTTTCTGAATGGGTTGCCTGTCGCGTCGCTGGTCGCCATGCGGGAAGGAATTCGTGAACTCGGCGCGGTCAATGGAACCATCGGGATCACCGAGACCCTTATGGACGCGCGGTCGCTGTTCCTGACGCCGAATACAGAGAGTATCTACACCGGCACGTGGCTGGATCTGAAGGACGGTCCCATTGTCGTGGAAAGTCCACCCAATACGTTGGGCATCGTCAACGACTTCTGGTTTCGCTACGTAGCGGACCTGGGCAACGCCGGACCGGACAAGGGCAAAGGCGGCAAGTACCTGTTTGTCGGACCCGGATACAAGGGCGACATACCCGAGGGCTACTTCGTTTTTCACAGTCCAACATACGGCAATTTCCTGATCTGGCGCGGCTTTCTCGTGAAAGGCGACCCGCAACCGGGAATCGAGAACTTCAAAAAACATACGCGCGTTTACCCGCTGTCCATGGTGGACAATCCTCCCGAACAGAAGTGGGTCAACATGTCGGGCAAGGCGTTCAATACCATCCATGCCAATGATTTCAGCTTTTACGAGGAGCTGAACCAAGTCGTTCAGGAAGAGCCCGCCGGCTCCCAGGACCCGGAAATCTTTGGACTGTTCGCCGCCGTTGGAATCAAGAAGGGACAGCCCTTTGCGCCGGACGCCCGCATGAAGAAGATCCTCACCGATGCGGCCGCGGTAGGCAATGCCACCGCACGCTCGCTCGTTTTCCCGGGCCGTGACAAGACCGCCTACCAATATGACAGTGGGTACTGGAAGACCGCTTTTATTGGCGGCAGTCACGAGTTCCTTGCAGATGGCGCTCGCCTGCTGGACGCACGGGTGTTTTTCTTCTACTACGCCACCATGGTCACACCCGCCATGACCGTGAAGATCCCGGGCGTAGGATCGCAATACTCCGTGGCCACGATGGATTCCGGGGGGAACCCGTTGGACGGGTCCAAAAACTACAAGCTGCACTATCCCCCCAAGGTTCCGGCCAAGGATTTCTGGTCCGTGGTGGTCTACGACAACCAGACCCGTTCGCTGCTCCAGACCGATCAGCGATACCCGAGCGTCGTGAGTCAGCGCGGTGTCCAGGCCAACACGGACGGCTCCTATGACATCTACTTCGGTCCGAAAGCCCCGCAAGGCAAAGAAAGCAACTGGATTCAGACCGTTCCCGGCAAAGGTTTCAGTGTCATTCTGCGCTTTTACGGACCGCTTCAGTCTTGGTTCGACAAGACTTGGCGGCCGGGTGACATCGAACCGCTCGAATAGGGAGAAGTGTGGTTAAACAAACAATTTGGAGTCAAAGGCTTGTGGTGGATATCACAAATGCAGGCTCAAAGGCACGGAATACGTCAGAAGTTCTTGGCAACCTTATGCATCCTGATCATCGCAGGTAGTGTCGGTTGCTCCAGACAAGAGTCTCCCGCGGCGAAGCCGGTCGCCACGCCCGCCAATCCACGTTTGATCCTGCAAATTACCGTCGATGCTCTACGTGGCGATCTGCCAAGACGGTATGCGCGGTTGCTCGGTGACGGTGGGTTCCGTTACCTGATGGAGCAGGGTATCGATTACACGAACGCGCACTATTGGCACGCGAATACCGAAACGATCGTCGGTCATGTGTCGCTCGCGACCGGTTCGGTACCGGCCGCACACGGGATGGTCGGGAATGTGTGGTTCGATCGGGGGTTAGGACGCTTGGTCTACAACATCGAAGATGCCCGCCATCGCCTATTGACGGCCGGTGCCGATGTCGACAAGCAGACCGAGGTCGACGTGACGCAGAAAGCCGCCAAGGTCGATGGGCGTTCGCCAACCACAATCCTGTCCTCAACCTTCAGCGACGAATTGGCGAGCCACTTTAATGGCAGGTCAAGAATCTTCGCCGTGTCGATGGCGGGGCATGCGGGCAAGGCGTTCTGGTTTTCCAAACGACGGGGGAATTCGTTACCAGTACCTACTATTACCAGCAGTATCCGCCGTGGGTGACGGCGTGGAATGCCGGCAAGCCCACGGCGGCGTATTCCGGCAAGACGTGGGAATTGCTGCATCCGCGTGCAAGGTATTTGTTTGGTGATGCGGATAACCGTGAATATGAAACCGACTTTCCCGGGTTTGGACGGATCTTTCCGCATGCCTATGGCGGGATGAACGATAAGTACTTTACAACGCGTTTGACGCTGAGTCCGGTTGGTGACGAGTTGACGCTCAGCTTCGTCAAAGCTTTGCTGGATAATGAGCAGCTCGGCCAGGACGATGTGCCCGATTATCTGGCGGTGAGCTTTTCATCGACGGATTACATAGGACATCTGTTCGGTGCATCCAGCCTGGAAAGCGAGGACAACATTGCGCGGCTGGATCGCGTATTGGCAGAGCTTTTCGCGTATGTGGACCAGCGGGTCGGCTTGCGGAACACGCTGATCGTACTTTCTGCCGATCATGGACAACCGGAAGTGCCAGGCTATTTGCATGGCCTGGGTTTCGAAAACGCGCATTACTTCGATACTCGCAGCCTGGACAAGGCTTCGGCGATTAAGCGACTGAAACAGAAATTCGGTGTGGGCGAGGAGCTGATTAAGAAGTATTTTCCGCCCTATATCTACCTGAATCGCAAATTGGTTAGGACGAAGGGCCTGGATCAGGCAATGCTGGAGGCGGTCCTCGCGGAAGAACTCGTGAAGTTCAATGGTGTTGCGGCCGCGGTGTCGAGTAGCGCGCTGAGAACAGGGGGTTTGCCCGATACTCTGTTGAATCGCGCAATCCTGCGAAATTGTCACCCCAACCGTTCCGGCGATATCTTTTTGGTTTTTGCGCCAAACGTATTTATCAATGACTTCGAAGGCCTGACCGTCGCCGCGACGCATGGCTCGCCGTGGCGGTACGATACGTTTGTTCCGGTCATGTTTGCCGGCGCCGGCCTGAAGCCACAATCGGTCGGTCGTGCGATCACACCCTACGATATTGCGCCGACGCTGGCGAATGTTCTGGGCGTCAAACCGCCATCCGCCGCGATCGGTAATCCCCTTGATGAAGTGGTAGGTGTCAAGTCAGCGCGGGCCCCCAGAGAAAATATGTGAGCCCAGCTGTGGTTCGACCGAGCGACATGAGAAATTGATATGAGTTGGATGGAATGTCCATATCGTGTGCGACCGGAGAGGTTAAACGCAAAGCTTGTTCGGAGGTTGTCATGACGGTTGATAAAGTACAGGCCGAGAAAACGCTTTCGATGGCAGTGACTCTCGTTGTCGGGGTCCTTGTTGCATCAATGTTGGCGAGTTGTTCCGATAACAAGTCGGCCACGAACGCGTTCACCGATTCGGAAGTCGACAATCTCGTCCGTCGATCCTACCAGTACGTGGCCATGTACAACGTGAACAACAAGTTCGCGCTGAAGCAGGGCGGCTGGAATACCTGTGTCGCGGATACCCAGCTCAAGGATCACACGATGCGCGAGATTGCGCGGCCCAACAATGACACGCTATACATCATCTGCCTGGTGGACCTGCGCAACGACCCCGCGATCCTCGAGATGCCCGCCTTCGATTCGAAATATGTGTCACTGATGATCACGGGGTATGACCACTACGTGAACATCCCGATGTCGACGCGGCAGGGGGATTTTCGCAAGCCGGAGAAGATGCTGCTCTATTCGGCACGCACCGCGGGATACAAGGGCGAGCCCGTCAAGGGCGTGGACCGACGCTTCACGGCGACCGGGGACTTCGTCTCGGTCGTCTTTCGCGTCATGCCGCACGCTAATGACCCCGAGCGCTTCAAACGCATCGCCGGACAGATGCAGTTGGTCAGATTGCTCACTCTGTCGCAGTTCAGGGGCGGCAAGCCGAAGCCGATCGACGACATTAGGTTTCCGCCGGTGGGCAAGACCGATGCCGACGTGTTCGGCAACAACCTGCTCGAGGTGATGCAGTTCGTCTTCAATCACACCAGCTTCGATCCCAACAACGCGCTCGACCAAGCGGTTCTGGCCGCGTATGCGCCGCTCGGCGTCGTGCCGGGCCGAGCGTACGACCCTGAGCGCGTCGCCAAGTTCGACGGCGCGCGCGTCCGCGCGGCCGCTGAGCGCGTCGCGGCCGCGGAGCTCGTTGGCATGAACGATCCCACGACGCGGACGAAGCTGCTGTCCCTGTTCCAGCCCAAGGGGAAGATCAGCCTCGAGCTGCTGCTGACCCAGTCGGTCATCGGCCCCGTCGGCGTGCCCGCGGCCGAGGCGGTGTACCCGCCCATCGTGGCGGCGGACGGCAAGCCGATGAACGCCATGCACGACTACGTCATCCGCATGACGAAAAAGGACCTGCCGCCGGCGAAGGCGTTCTGGTCGGTGACGCTTTACGATGTGCAGAACGGCTTCTTCATTCCCAATGACCGCAAGAAGTACAGCGTCGGCGAGAACGCCGGGATGAAGCTCGACAAGGACGGCGGCATCGAAATCGTCATCGCGGCGCAGAAGCCCGCGGGCGTGCCCGAGGAGAACTGGCTGCCGATCGAGCGCAAGGACGAGGTGATCGGCGCCGTCATGCGGATCTACGTGCCGGACCTGGAAAAGATGAACACCTGGAGCGCCCCGAAGGCCGAGAGGCTGGCCGGGCAATAAGTGCCTTGGCCGACTCCGGTCCGGGCGAATCTATCGCCGGGCGACTGCTCCAAGAGCGTTGGCGATTCAGGCTGAATAGCTTCCGGCAGCGGCGCCAAAGGTGCGCCGGGGAGGCGCTAGTTGCGGCCGGGCGCCGGCCTTACCTTCTCGCGTGCCTTGCGCCGTTCCGCGAGCACTTCCAGCTGCAGCCTGTAGGCGGTGTAGTACTTGAAAATGTTGCGCACGTAGGTGGTGGTCTCGATCCCGACCTTTTCGGCAACCACCAGCTCGACGTTGTTGAACCACTGGTCGGGATCGAGCCCGCGCTTTTGCGCAAGCTTGCGCAACTGGACGATGCGGCCTGGCCCCGCATTGTAGCTGGCGAGCGCAAAAAGCGTACGGTTCTGCTCATTGAAGCGGGCGTCCGAGAAGTACGTGGTCATCAGCCGGTCCATGTACTTTGCGCCGGCATGGATGTTGGGCTCGAGTATTCTGATGTCGCCCACCTTCAGCTCGGTACCCGTGGCGGGCATGATCTGCATGACTCCGATGGCGCCCACGGGGCTGCGCGCGTCCTGTCGCAGCCGCGATTCCTGGAAGCCTTGCGCCGCCAACATGAGCGGGTCGAAGTGGTATTTCGTGCCGTATTTTTCGAACAAGCCGAGCATCTGCTCTAACCGTTTCCAGCCGCCACCGGCGGTGTTGTTGGAGATGAGCTTGATGCGCCTGTGCTGCTGTGCGGCACGATATTCGATGACACCGCTTGTTTTTACGATCTTGGCGTAGAAGTCTTTGATTTCCTCAGCCAGTTTGGGGCTGCCCTTCCGAATTGCCCAGCCCGTATAGCCGCCCTCGGCAACCGCGATGTCGCTCACCTTTATTTTCGGCAGCACATGCGCCCACATCCGCGCCTTCCAGTCATCCACGGCGATGAGCTCGACCAGGCCCGCATTCAGCATCTCCATCAGATCCTCGTCCTCGAGCGCGTCCGGAACGAGGGTGAGCTTGATCCGTGCCATGCGCCTCTTCCTGAACTCGTTGTTGAGGGATATCAGACTGGTGTAGTAGCTCGAAGACTTGCGCACGTGAAAGTGTTTTCCGGCGAGGTCATCAACGTGAGCGATGGCGGGAGAGGCGGGGCCGGTCACCACCACCTCGCTCACCGGCTTGCGGTCCCGCGGAGCCACGAAATCTACGACCTTCAGACGGGAGCCCGTTTCGGTCAGGTTTCCGGCGGCGATGTCTCCCAGGCCCTTTGCCACATCCTCGATCAGAACGTCGCGGGTCACCGGGATGATGTAGACGGTAAGGGGCCGCTTGCGCAGCTTTCTGGCGTGCTTCTTGTTGAGGTACCGTTCGAAGTCGCGCACCAGCTCAACGGTGATGCCACGCTCGTGCCCCTTGTCGTTGTAGTAGAGCGTGCGGCTGTAAGGGACGAGCACCCTGAGCCGGCGGCGCTCCAGCATTTCGTCAAAGTCGCCGGACCAGGGCTTGTTCTCGAAGGCCAGCTGGCGGGGCTCGGCCGGAGCAGCGCTCGGTTGGGCAGCCAAAGCGGGAAAAGCCGTGAAGGCTGCTACGAGCGTGGCCAGTGACGCAAAACGAGCCGGGAATACGAACACGTCCGTGAACGAACAGGGTTTGAGCATATTGGTGGCTCCCATTTAGCCTTATTTCTGCTCAGGCGACCCCGCTGGCGGATAGTCGAGCGTGTCCAGAACTTCCTTTTTACGACTTTCGGAAAACTCCGGAAACGGCAAGGCATTGGCTGCGGCCCATTCCCGCACCTTCTGTTCGGCGGCCTTCTGCTTCTCTGTGTCGAGTCCGGGATCGCGAGCGTGATAGTAGGTTCGCGAGGGAAATGCAAATGAAGTACCGGCTTCCCGCACGATATCCATGATCCGCAGCACGAGGTCCTCCTGAACCGCAAGATACTCGTTCCAGTCCGATGTCTTCACGTACGCGAAGATCTCCAGATCGAGGGAGCTTTGCCCAAAACCCACCGCCCGCGCCCGCGCCGGATCCTTGCTGATCTTCGGGTGCGCGAGGAGCATCTCCCGAATCCTGGCGAGCACGAAGCGCATCTGGTCGGGCGTCGTCTCGTAGCGCAGGCCGATCGTCGTTTTGAAGAGCATGCTGTCGCGCAGCGTCAAGTTGACGATGTGCAGGTTGCAGAACTCGGCATTGGGAATCGTCGTTATCGTTCGATCGATCCCCCGGATGCGGGTCGAGCGCAACCCGATCTCTTCCACCGTTCCGAAGCGCAGCAAGCCGCCTGAGGCGTCGGCGCCATAGCGACAGAAGTCGCCGACCGCGACCGGGCGGTCGGCGAAGAGATTGAGCGTGCCCAAAAAGTTCTCGAGCGTGCTCCTCGCTGCCAGCGCAACTGCGACGCCGCCAACGCCCGCACCGGCCACCAGTCCATAGACCGGCACGCCAACGCCGTGGGCCAGGCGCAGCAAGACCACGACGACCGCAAGCAACCCGATGACCCGTCCGGTGAGGCGTATGAGACTGGCGTTGAGGCTGCGAGGATCGATGCGGGGCGAGGCGATGATGGCCTCCGCGGCCCAGCGTGCTGTAACCCAAACGATCCAGAGACCCGCCAGTTCGTTCGCAATTGCAATGAGGTAGTGTGGAATCTTGGCCGCCGGGCCCGTCACGTTGATCTGCGCCAGCGTAAGATAGGAAAAGAGATACATCAGCGCGAGAATCGTGAGAGGCGTGCTGATCGTGCGCAGGTATGATGGGAGTGCGACGCCCCAGTGCCGCCGCCGGCCCCAGCGGAAGGTGGCGAGCACCGCCCACGCGGCAAGCGCCAGGAGCGCCAGAAGAGCGAACCACTTCCAGAGCCTCTGGCCGAGGACTGACTTGCCGGCCCAGGCTGGAAGCAACTCGATCCACGTCATGGGGATCATCCAGCCGGTCGCCTCCCGATTGAACCGGTAAATGTGCGGTAACGGCAACGGGCGCACGTAAGGCAGGTTGCGTACAGAATCGTAGAACTCCGGGGCGCGCCTTACGGTCTCGGCAGTAAACAGATACTCGCCGGCATCGGTTCCCTCTTCGATGCGCCCGATGGTGATATCGGTGTGGGGAATCCGCCAGCGCTTGGGCAGCTTGGCCGGTTCGCCGCCGGCCCCGTTTGCGGGTGGGCCGGGAATTTCCGCCAAGGGCGGCAATTTGACGCGCGCCAGGACCTCGGCAAGCATCAGGAAGGTATCGCTTGCCACCTTGCGTCGCGTGGCTGGCGGGACCTCGCGCAGGTCGAACAGGTTTGGCGTTTTATCCGAGGCCTGCCTGATCGCGCGTTGCGTCGCGGGGCTCGGCGCGTCGCGGTAGGCGCGGTAGCGCTGGCCAATCTCCTGGGTGAGGGCGGAAAAGCTTTCGATCGTAGCGCGCGGGCTTGACGTATCCACGGGCTCCAGCGGGTGCTCGGCACTTGCGGCGATGCTCGAGATGAGCAGAAGCGCCAGCGAGACGACGAGCCGGACGTTCATGCACCCCTCTTCAGGCATTGGGCGGACGCAGCGAAATCCGGCTCCGGGCACGGCCCATCTTGGGTCCGTGCGCCTCTCGTGAGCGTCCGCGGAACCACGAAAAGGTTGCTTATCGTGACGCTCAACATCAGCACTCCGTCCAGCGCGTCGAGGGCAAGAATCAGGCGCCGCTCATCGCAGATCATCAGGTTTTCATATTTGCACGTCATGATCTCGGTTGCCCGAGTCCATCGCAGACACGCCCCGCTCGCCGGCACTCATGTTCGGCCTTTGCTGCCGCAGGGGTGATCCGAATCAACACTCATTTTTCCCCGGGAGCCGGAACACCGATTTGCGCTGGATCAAATCAAGGGCACGTGTGGCCCGGCCTTGAACTGCGCGGGGCGGTCGCCCGGCTCTCGCGTTTGCCGCTCCCTGGCATCCTTACTGCTGATATGACACCGAAACCGGCTTCGGGAGCGTACCGCTAGCGCTTTGACAGCGATGCAGGCCCTCGATGGCCCGTTTGCGAAACTTTCTCAAGCGCAGCGCTCCGGTGGGGGGTAGATTCTTCGGATGCCGGTGGAGATCGCGAGAAGGCAAAATCGGCGCTGGGCGACAATTTCGAGGATTAAGAGGCTACACTCATTCCCAATTTCTTGATCGGGGTTGGCTGTTGTCGAGGAAGAAAATGAGCAAGGCCGCGGAGCGGGATTAGCGCCGATTTCATGAGTTGGACCAGAAAGTGATGAGAAAATGTTGCAGAAATCATCTTCGTGCTTAGGGACGGTGGCGGCGACAGTATTGCTGGCTGGCGCGTTTGCGTTGAGTGCGGTCGGTTGCGCGGCAGTGCGACCAGCAGTCCCGCTCGAGAAGACTCACTGGAAGCTGATGGAGGCCGAAGGTGTGCCTGCGCCGACTAGCTCAGGCTCGCGCGAGCCGCATATTCGTTTCGATTCCGAAAAGAAGCGGGTGACGGGCTACAGCGGCGTCAACAATTTCTTCGGCGGCTACGAGATAAGCGGCGAAGCGCTGCGCATGCCGCGACTGGCCTCGACGCGGCGGGCGGGCCCTCCGGAGCTGATGAAACTGGAATCCGCCTTCCTGACGGCGCTTGCCGCGACGACGTCGTATCACATCACCGGTGACAAGCTCGAATTACTCGACTCAAGCGGGCGCGCCCTCGCGCGCTTCCAGGCGCAGCAAATTCGGTGAAACGTGAAACGTAAGAGCTAAAGCCTCACCGCCAGGGACGCAGAGGGCGCTGAGGAAAATAAGAGCTTCGCCGCTAAGGTCGCGGAGGACGCCAAGGAAAACTTAACGGCCGCACCGCCAAGGGCATCGAGGGCGCTAACGAAAATAAAAGCTTCACCGCCGAGGCCGCTAAGGAATTATTTTCAGTGTAAACCTCAAGGTCGCGGAGGTAGCGCTAAGAGTGGCAGACGCGAATCTCGGTGGTGGGGAAAGATACAGGCTGTGCGTTTTACCTATGTCTGTAATCCTCTTCATCATTAGCGTCCCTTGCGGTAAAGCTTTTCACTTCCTCCGCGACCTTGGCCTCCTTTGCGGTAGAGCGTTTCTTTTCCTCTGCGTCCTTGGCGCCCTCTGCGGTGAAGCTTTAGCGCATTATCGGTTTCACCGGTCACGGGTCACTGGTCACGCGGTTTAGAGGTTGTCGGCCTCCGTGGAGCTCCTGCGGCCTGCCGTGCGCTTGCGCTCGGCCCATTTCCAGCCGCTGATCTCGGGCATGTCCTCTCCATGCTTGGCGATGTACTGCTTGTGCTCGAGAAGCTTGTCCCGGATCGCCTGCTTGGCGTAGGCCGCGCGCGCGGCAAGGTCTGGCACGCGGTCGATGACGTCGCTCACGAGGTGGAAGCGGTCGAGGTCGTTGAGCACGCACATGTCGAACGGCGTGGTGGTCGTGCCTTCCTCCTTGTAGCCGCGCACGTGCAGATTCCTGTGGTTCGTGCGCCGGTAGGTGAGGCGGTGAATCAACCACGGGTAGCCGTGGAAAGCAAAGATGATGGGCTTGTCCTTCGTGAAGAGCGCGTCGAATTCGGGGTCGGTCAACCCATGCGGATGTTCCCCC
>Ga0111160_1031_pt1 | contig 21368 bp, 19 predicted proteins | sample DeeMarSeWOR28_12_FD_80265 | JGI IMG/M metagenome (GOLD analysis project Ga0111160, IMG submission 80265) | Myxococcales bacterium SG8_38_1
CGCCGATCTTGATGTACGCCGTATTCGGCACTTCACGGCACTTGGCTGTGGGCCCGGTCGCGATGGATTCGATCCTCGTTGCAAGCGCCGTCGGCGCCATCGCAGCGGTCGGGACCGAAAGCTACATCGTCATATGCGCCGCGCTCGGCATGATGGTGGGCGTCATCCAAGCAGGGCTTGGGTTCTTGCGCGCCGGCTTCCTCGTGAACTTCTTGTCGCGACCGGTCGTCGCGGGCTTCACCGCGGCGGCAGCGTTGATCATCGCAGCCAGTCAGTTCGGAAACTTGCTGGGCATCAAGCTGCCGCGCACCCACCACGTTCACAAAGTCGTGTGGGAGGCCCTCCAGAGCTTTTCCGAGTGGTCCTGGCCGACGCTCGCGCTCGGTGTGGCCTCGATCGTCGCGCTGGTGTTCGCGAAGAAGCGCCTGCCTCGCTTTCCGACAGCGCTGGCCGTCGTCGTTGCTGCGACGCTGCTGGTGTGGCTTTTCGGTCTCTCGGGACGAGGCGTGGCGATCGTAGGGGACGTGCCTGCGGGCTTGCCCGGCTTCAGCGTTCCCACGGTCGATGCCTCCACTCTTGCGGGTCTCATTCCGGCCGCCGCGACGATCGCTCTAGTGTCGTTCATGGAGGCGATCTCGGTCGGCCGCACCTTTGCGACGCAGTTTCGCTACGACATTCTTCCCAATCGCGAGCTCATCGCGCTTGGTTTCGCCAATCTCGCCGGTGGCGCGACCGGTGGCTACCCCGTGGCCGGCGGCTTTTCCCGCACTGCCGTCAACGTGAGGGCGGGCGCTCGCACGCAGCTAGCCGCCTTGGTGACCTGTGGCGTCGTGGTCCTGACCCTGCTCTTGCTCACCGGTGCTTTCTACTATCTGCCGAAGGCGGCGCTGAGCGCGATCATCGTGGCGGCGGTCGCGAGCCTGATCGACATCAAGGGCGCCAAAGAGGTCTATCACATCAAGCGCACGGACTTCTATCTCTTGGTCTTGACCTTCTTCGCGACGCTCTCGCTCGGAATCCAGTGGGGTATTCTCGTAGGCGTCGGCGCCTCGGTGCTGCTCTTTCTGGTGCGTACGACGCGCCCGCACTTCGCGGTGCTCGGTAGGGTTCCCGAGTCACAAACCTACCTCAACCTGGCGCGCCACCCGCATGCAGAGACGCTCCCGGGGATCATTTTGGTCCGCGTGGACGCCCAGTTCTACTTTGGCAACGTGAGCTTCCTGAAAGAAACCGTCCGCAGCCTCGTCCTCGAATCGGAGACCCCGGTTCGCTACTTCGTACTGGAAGCGGCCGGCGTCAACGACCTCGACTCGGCAGCCGCAGCAACGCTCGCCGAGCTCGACGAAGAGCTGGAAGCCCAGGGCATCAAGCTCGTCCTCACGCGCATCAAAGGCCCGGTCCGGGACGTCCTCCACCGCACGGGCTTGCTCGAAAAGCTCGCCCGCGAAGGCCGCCTCTATCTCTCGACCCACCGCGCGATCGAAGTGCTCCGTTCAGGCATGGCTCTCCCAGACCTCTCCCCCGAAGGCGACGATCCAAGAGAAGCCGCCGACCAAATCGGCTGCGGCATGCTCAACCCGGAAGGCCCCGAGCCGGGCGAGGATTTCTTCGCGACGCTAAAGAGGCACAGGCGGTAGACTTGCTGTCGGTCGCGCGCCCGGCCGGGCTCATAGCGCCTTGCGGATCGACTTCAGTAGCGCGACACCGGTCGGACCGATCTCCTTGGCGACGTTGTCCGCGACGTTCTTGGTGGTTTCCTTGAAGGCGGCGAGCTCTTCGGGGGTCGGCTGGTACACGTCGTAGCCGTAACGCGCGAGGTTCTTGAGTAGGACCGGCTCGATCATCCGCACTTGCTCTCGTCCCCACTGCACCAGCTCCTGGTCGACGACCGTGAGGGCTTCCTGGATCTCTTTTGGAAGCGTGTCGAACCACTTCTTCGAGTAGACGAGGGCAGCCGGCTGATAGATGTGGCGGCTCAAAAAGAGATTGCGTTCACCTTCGCCGAGGCCTTGGTACCAGCTGCCTGCCATCGCGAATAGCGGGGTATTGTCGAAGCCGTCGACCACGCCGGTCTGGACGCTCATCAGAGTGTTGCCGACGTCGATCGGGACCGGGGATGCGCCGAACGCCTTGTATGTTTCCACGTGGACCAAGGACTCCTGCGAGCGAAAACGAACGCCCTTGAGGTCGCTGGGTTTACGAATCTTGTGCTTGCTGAAGTACGAGCGATACCCGTTCTCCGCCCACAGCCCGAACACCAAACCGCGCTGGTCGAGCAGCTTGCGGAACGTTTCGGTGACCTCGGCGTTGTCGAGCGCCTTGTCACAAGCCGCGTAGTCGGCAAACAAATACGGCGACTCGATCACGTTGACCTCGCGCACGATAGAGCTCATCCCGCCGATCGATCCGGCGACGGCCTGCATGCTCCCCATCTGCACCCGCCGAGTCATCGACCGCTCGTTGCCGCGGCCCAACCGAAGCTTCACCTTGAGCCGGGCGTTGGCGCGTTCCTCCACGACCTTCTTGTACCGCTTGAGCTCGGCAGCCCACGGACTTCCGCTCGGCGCGGTCGTACCGACCTCGAGAACGAACTCCGGCTCCTCGGCGATGGCGGGCCCAACGATAGCCAACGTCAGACAGAACGAGCTTGCGACTAAAAACCACACGATACGCATGGCGGGACTTGTACCATGGACGTTGGACCCCGTGCTACTGGAGGCTCTGGAGCTCACCCGGCGTCTTCGCTAGCTGTCGACCGCGAGGTAGATCACGTCGTCGCCCACTGCTACGTCTTCATTCGGCAGCACCGCGTAACACCGGCGGCTCGCGCGGATCTCGGTGACACGATCACGTCCGACGAGGGTGCCTGGCTGGAGCTGCTGAAATCCAAACCATGGCGAGCCGAACTCGAAGTCCTCGCTCGGCTTGGTGATCGTTTCGACGACGTGGACGGTTTTGACCGCGTCGACTTTGGGCTTCTGCGCATCTTCGATCGCGCCCGTCGCGCGCAGGAAGCTCAATGCGATGTCGTATGCCTTGTTCGCGATTTGCGCATCGCTGTGGGCGCCGCATTCGACCGAGATTGCGGGGATGCCGGCGAGCTTCAGGAAGCCGATGATCACTTTGTTGGCGAGGCCGTACCAAGATTGCACGAGGTACGAGATGCCGATCTGCTTTGCGACCTCGTCAATCTCCGCTTCGCCATTGCTGACGCCGAAGGCGGGCGTCGTGGTCTTCGCGGAGTGGAGGTCCAAGAAGATGTCGAGGTCGCCGAGTAACTCCTTGAGCTCGAGGACGCGATGGTGCTCGTAGCCCCATGCCTCTTGCCGGAGGGCATTCGTGAACACAAAGTCCCAAAGCCGGTTGAGGTCGTCGCCTTCCGGCGTGTGGCGGAGGCCTAGCGAGGTAGCGACTGGGTTTGCGTGTATCAAAAAGACTGTGCCCTTGGCAGGAGCCAGAGCACGACTCTCGAAGTCACCCGCGATTCGATGAACGGCAAGCGCACCGCATGGCTCGTCTCCGTGAACCGACCCGCACAGGCCGATATAGGGGCGGGGCCAATCCTCCGACGCGGAGACCCGCAACACGCCTGGCTTCACTTCTTCGATGTACACGGCTATCTCTTCGTTTCGCGGTTCAACACTTGCCGGGTCTTTTCGAACCAGTGGTCCGCCTCTTCCGGGCTCTTGCCCACGGCCGTGATCCCGAGCTTCCCGTGTTCGCTGAGCGCGCCCGTGAAGTGGAAAAGTACGCCCGATTCGGACCAAGCCTGGTAGTGCAGACCATCGACTGCGGCAATGTCCAACAAGTCCTCGACGAGCAGCCCACGGTAGCTCTCGGAATGCAACGAATCACTCGCAACGTAGAACTGCGGCTCGCCCCGCGGTGTGAGATAGAGGCCCGTGTCCGGGTCGTAACGGCCGTCGGTCATCATGCGCAGCATCATCATGGGATGCGTCGTGCCGCCCAGGCGGAGGTTGGTTTCAATGGCGTATTGTCGCCATGCGCCGTCGTCCGAACGCACGCATAGGAAATCGACCGCAAGCCTGCCGACTGCACCCTGCGCTTGCAAGACCTCGGCAACGCGCAGCGCATCCCGTTGAATCGTCATGCGATAGGCGGCATCGGCTGGGAATCGGCAGCCCGCATAGATTTGGCCATCGATACCTTCGACGAGTTGGTCGTGTGTCGAAATAGGGTCGAGGCTTCCCGTCGGCGAAATGCGGAGCTGACAGCTCGGCGCCCGCTTGTTCGGGTCTTCGACGAAAGCCTCGACGATGCCGCCCTGCCGCTCGAGCTTCTCCAAGAAGGTCGCCCAGGTTTGCCGGCCATCCACGAATCGCATTCGGGGAAGTGCGTCGGCCACGGCTTGCTCCCGCGATTCGCGACTGGTTCCGTTCCCGGGAGCTACCCCCGCGAGAGCCCTGAGATCGAAGATCGCGTTTCCATGCCCGCTGAAGCCCGTGTTGTGCTTCACGACGACCCGCTCGAGACCTTGGATCTCCTGCCAAAGCCCGTCGATAGCTCCAACGAGCTCGGCTTCGGACTTCAGATCCTCGGCGCCGGGGAGCAGCGGCACGCCTGCCTTGCGAAACGCCCACCGGGAACCGCTCTTGGTCCCGAGCCACTGCAAGTCCGGGTCGACGCCATAGAGAGGGATGCCGAGCGCAACCGCGAGGTCGCGTTCGAGCTCCGAGACCGTAAAACAGGTCATCAAGCCGCAATCTGGCCGAATCAGGCTTCGAATGCGCTCGATGACCCGAGGCCGCTGTAAGATCTTCTGCGAGAGCGGCACCAGCGAGCTGTCGAAGAGAGAAAGCACAGTGAGCCGCCTGCGCATGTGCTCGTTGGGAATGCCGCTCACCAAAGACAGCATGTAGTCCACCGCAGCGGGATGGATGGGCGCCGAGCTGATGTAGATCAAGCGCGCGCGCGGATGGCGCAGCAGGTTCAGCGCGAAGAGCATGCGCTCCTCGTAGTGAATCACGCCCTCGATTGCGATCGTGTCGATGCCGTCGAAAGAGAGGGAGGGCACCACCACGATGTCGCGCGGCTCCGGCCCCTCGCCATCGGCTAGCTCCCAACGCGGCCCGAGCTGGGATTGGAGCTCGCGAAATGCATTCATTTCGTCGGCGTCGCCACCCATTGCTCCAGCATAGCACGGCGTTACCGGATTTACTTGCGGTACGGGCGTGGGGAGTGCACAAGATCCCCGTGGCCGTCGTCATCGAGTTGCTCATTCCTCTTGCCGTCGTGGGGCTGATCGGTTGGGGCCTTTGGCTCTGGTATAGGCTCAAGCTCGCGCGCGCTGAGGAGACCGAACGCATGCAGGAAGAGCTCACCGAGCTTCGAGCCTACAGGCGCGACACCGAGGCTCGTCTGCAGGCCCTCGAAACGATCGCCACGCTCGGGGAGGGAAGGGTGCGCATCGACTACAAAGACGCGCCCGAAGACGATGACGAAGCGCGCAAACGCAAAGGCTGACCATGGCTGAGGCTCCGATGAATGACCCGCAGAGGGAAGGGCTCTTCAGCTTTCTATCGCGCCGACGTTTCTTGAAAGCGAGCCTGGTTGCGGGCGGCGCCATCCTAGGCGCGGGTGGTGGAGGCTTGCTTGCGCTCAGAGGCCGCGCGCCCTCGGTCGACGGTCTTCGACTGCTCGACGACCACGAGTACCGCACGCTTCAGAGCCTGGTCGAAGTGATGCTCCCGAAGACCGACGAGATCCCCGTCGATGCCGTATCGATGGACCTCCCTCGGGCGTTCGACGAGTTCCTGGCCGGTGAGCCGGAGCACAACGTAAAGGATCTCCGAAAGGCCTTGGTGTTGATCGAGTTTGGACCTCTCGTGTTCGACAAGAAGGTCACCACGTTCTCGCGCCTCGCAGTTGCCGAGCGGACCGAGCATTGGGATGGCTGGGGTGTGAGCGACAACTTGCTCCGGCGGCAAGTCAGCATCGCGATGCGAAAGTTCTTCAACCTGGTGTACTTCGACCACGAGCAAGTGTGGCCGTCCATCGGCTACCCGGGTCCGTCCTTGAAGCGCCAAAAGAGGACGACTCCATGACGGGCGCAATCGTGGACCTTTCGCGGGATGCGATTCCCGAATCCATTACGACGCAGATCTTGATCATCGGTTCGGGTTCCAGCGGGGCGACGGCGGCGCGACTTCTCAGCGAGGCGGGGCACGAGGTGGTCATGCTCGAGGAGGGGCGAGATCTCATCGGCGCCGAGCGGACGCAACGTGATGCGGCGATGTACGACCAACTCTACATGGACCGCGGGGGGCGTGCCTCGCACGACCTCTCGATTAGCGTCCTGCAGGGCAGAGTCCTCGGCGGCGGAGGGGTGATCAACACCTGCGACGTCGTTCCCATCCCTGAGGGCGTGCTCCGTCACTGGTCGACCAAGTACGGCCTCGAGGACTTCGCGCCGGAACGCTTCAAGCCGTTCGAGCAGGCGGCGCTCGAGGATCTTTCGGCGAATCGCATCCCCGAAGAGCTCATCAACGCCGCGAACGCCAAGCTCCGCCAAGGCGCGGAAGGGCTTGGCCTCCGCGGCGAAGTAATGATGCACAATCGGGTCGGCTGTCGCGGGCTCGGGACCTGTCTCATCGGCTGCCCCATCCACGCGAAGCGCAACCCACGCATGGTCGCCATTCCCAAGGCCATTGCGGCCGGTGCTCGCATTTTCACTCGCGCGCGCGCCGTGAAGATCAGCAAGGCGGATCGGGAGCTCAAGGAGGTCGAGGTTCGCACTCTCGACCCGCGCGGCTACCGTGAGCAAGGCAAGCTCAGCATTCGCGCAAAGATCGTCATCGTGGCCGCCAATGCCATCGCCTCGGCCCAACTGCTCCTGCGCTCGGGTGTTGGAAACGAGCACGTCGGGAAGAATCTGATCCTCCAGCCCCAGCTTCCGATCATCGGTCTCTTCGACGAGCGCATCGCTGCGTTCGACGGGATTCCGCAGGCCTATGCGATCACCGAATTCGAGGAAGACGACAACCCGGACTTCGGGCTTTGGGGATATCGCATCGAGGCGATCATGGGTACGCCCGGCATCGTCTCCACCATGTTGCCCTTTACGGGCGTTCCCGGAATGCAGGGGATGGCCCAATACGATCGAATGGCAGCGTCGCTGCTGCTCGTACCCGACCGGCCATCCGGGCAGGTCGAAGTTGCGCGCGACGGCAGGCTGACGATTCGGTACGAGCAGCGCCCCGACCATCAGCAGCGCCTGCGCGACGCTTCCGAAAACGCGGCCAAAGTCTATCTAGAGGCGGGGGCCCGCGAGGTGTTGGTCCCGACGGTCCCAGCGGTCTTCATACGGTCGGCCAAGGACGCAAAGAAGGCCCAAGAGATCTCGTTTGCCCCGGCGACGGCTCCGATGATCAGCGCGCATCAACAGGGCACGGTACGCTTCGCCGCATCAGAGCGGGATGGAGGCGCCGATCTCGATGGGCGCGTTTACGGCACGAAGGACGTCTATGTCTTCGACTCGTCGGGCTATCCGACGACCGCATCGAGTCACACGATGACCCCGATCATTTCGTCATCGAGGATGCTCACGGCCAAACTACTGACGCGGATCTGAGACGCGCCGCGTCATTCTTCTTCCACCTGGATGCTCTGCGTTGGGCACATCATGCAGGCGTCCCGTGCTTTGTCCTCGAGGTCCGGAGGGATGTCGTAGGTTTGAATCCTGAGGCTGCCATCTTCCGCGAACGAGAAGATCTCCGGAGCCTCTTCGCAGCAGACGCCGTAGTGATTGCAGGTCGCAGGGTTGTACATGATCTTCATGGCTTGCTCAGGAGCTCGCGCTCTTCGTGTTCCATGTCGTCGCGGATCGCGCGTGCCAGCTCACGGACGCCCGTGACCAACTTCGTGCCCACCGCGGTTTCGTCCAGGTCTTGGATGATGCGATCGAAGAGCTCGCGCTGAGCTTTGTGCTCCTGGCGCATCCCTTCCGCGACCGCGTCGGCCTCGCCCTCTGCAGCCAATGTCGGGAGTTGGTACTCCTCGTAGTGCAGATGCGCGAGCAAGACCTTCCCGAGCGCTTGGAGCTCGTCGCGCAGCGCGACGACTGAGTGAGCATCGTCGTTGCCGACACGCTCGGTCAATGCCTCGACCCGCGCGAGTTGAGCAGAGATTTGCGCGTGCTCGCTTCGGATGCGCGACCTGATTTCATCCGGCGTTGCCGGGGTTTGAATGTCCGAACCGCTGTTCATCTACGCTGCGGCAAGCCCTCGACGTCGCTCTGCCAATGTGAGCGGCTTGCTCACCTCCTTGGCGCCATCATACTCGTCTTGCGCTTGCTTGTGGTACCACTCCGGGTAGAAGTGGGTGCACCACCTGCGGAAATCGGCGATCGGGCCGTCGCCGTCGCAGAGCATCGGCTGGTTGAAGAACGTTTTGTTCTCCCAGACGGGCGCGTCCTCTTCGAGCTGCCGCGCGATCTCCCTGGTGAAGGCCTTGCCGACACCCTCAGTGATTTCGGCGCCGCCGATCTTCTTGACGGTGAAGGAGAAGCGCACGTCGCAGTATTCATCGTCGATCGGGGTGACCGATGCCATGTTGGTCGTCTCGACGATACCCCGGAAACGGCTCACCGAGAAGCCAAAGCCATGTACCTCGACGTCCAGCTCGCCGGTCACGTCGCCGCGCGGCGTATTGTAGAGCGCGTCGGTGACCATGTTGATGTGCGGGTACTCGAGCTTGATCGTGTGAGGCTGCGGCACGATCTCCATGCCGTGCACGTATCGGAAGTGCGCCTTATCGACGACGTTTTCACACATGTCCTGGTTGTGCGTGCGAAGCTTCCACCGTTGCTTCCAGTAGGGCGTCCAAGCGTCGTTGTTCCATTCGGGGATCTCCGGGATGTCCCATTCGGGCTCTTTCCCTTCGATGTCGTGCCAAACCATGATGATGCCGTTGCGCTCGATCACAGGCCAGGCCGTGATGTTGGCTTTGCGGGGGAGATGCTTGGCGTAAGGAACCTCGGTGCACTTGCCCGAGCCGTCGAATTTCCATGCGTGGAACGGGCAAACGATTCCACCGCCTTCCACCTTGCCGCCGTGGCCCAGGTGGGCGCCCATGTGCGGGCAGAAAGCATCGAGGACGCTCACGTCGCCGTCTTCCGTTCGGAACATGACCATCTCGACGCCGAAGTACTTGAGCGGCATGACATCGCCCGCGTTGAGCTCGTCGGAGTACGCAACCTGGAACCACCCCCGTGGGTAGCGTGGAATCGGAAATCGCGGTTTCTTGCTCATTGCTGTTCTCCCAGTTCTGTTTGTCGCTTTGGCGGCCGGCGGTACGGAGATTGATGGCCCCAATCGCTGATTCGGTCGTACGTGGTTGGCTCCCACGTGGAGTCGTCTACGGTGCGCGCCCCCCAACCGAGCTCGCATTCGAATCCAGACGGAGTGACGCAATAAAAGCTCACCATTTGGTCGTTCGGGTGGCGCCCGAGGCCCTGAACGATGCGGACGTCGTTGGCGAACGCGCGGTCGAGGGCCGCGCCGACGTCATCGAGCGAGCGCATCTGCAACATGAAGTGATGCAGATGCTTGGTAAGCCCCGAGCCCAGCGCCACGGTGTGGTGCCGTGGGTTCACGTGCAGGAACGTGATGTCTACTTTGAAGTCGCCGGGGAGGGTGCACCGGATGTGGTCGCTCAACGCGAAGCTCATCACCTCTTCGAAATACGCTCGGGTTTCCTCGATGTCGTTCGCGCGAAGCGCTAGGTGGCCGACGCCTTGCTCGCCGGTCACGAACCCGGCGGCGACGATGCTCCGACGGAAGGGCGTTTCGGCGATCACCGGACCGTGGAAGAGCTCGAGCGCGATACCTCCGGGCTCGAAGGTTCGAGCAAAGGCGGCAACGCCGCGCGCACGGGCCTCACTGGCCGATGCGGGTTCCACGTCGTGACCGGCCTCTTTCGAACGCGCCGAGACCTCGCGCAGTGCCTGTTCGTTCGGAACTTCGAAGCCGAGCGCGATTAGGTCGTCTGCGGCGCCCTGCCGCAATAGGATCCGGGCAGCTCGCTCGTCCGTCCGGTATGGGACGAGCCCGTCGCCCAGAGCTTCACCGCGCTCGACCCCGACCACCTTCGTGAGAAACTGGTCCCACGCATCGAGGTCCGAAACCTCGAAGAGGAAGTAGCCCAAGCTGTGAACGCCTGATCGCATCGTCAGCTCAAAGGAAGAAGTCCGTCGTCGGCTCACCCATCAGCAGGCCGCCGTAGTTGCGCTGCGTCTTCAGCGGGTTGTTGGCGTGATGGGCGCGCGCGCCGTGAATGTCCTGGAAGAAGCGCTGGATGTCCTGGTTGAGGAAGATCGCCGACCCGCCGCTCGCCATGAAAAGATCGTCGACCGCCTTGACCATCCGGTCGGTCGCGGCGCCGGCATTCGCGCGGTACGCGACTCGGTCTTCGACCTCGATACGTTCGCCGCTCTCGGCTTTGGCCATCATCTCATTCCAGTCGTTGCGCATCAGCGCGCGAACTTCGCGCATGGCGAGCTTGGCCCGGGCGCAGGTTTCGAGGTTGAACGGGTCGTCCGATGCCTTCTTGCCGTCCGCGCGACCTTCTCGGTTCTTGTTGAGGTTGACGTACGCCTCGAGTGCGCCTTGCAACATGCCGATTGCCGGCGTCGCCACGGTTCTCGTAAAGAGTTGACCGAACGGCACACGATAGAGTGGGCTCGTGTTCACCTCGTTGCCGGGGCTCTGAAGGCGATACGCGTCGGACATCCGATGCACCCGATGCTCTGGCACGAACGCGTCGTCGACCACCACCGACTTGCTACCCGTACCCTTCAATCCCGAGACGAACCAGTCGTCGACGAGCTCGTAGTCCGAGCGCGGGACCAATAGCGTGAACATATCCGGCGGTTTGCCTTCTTCCTTGGGCGCGTAGGCGCCGAGGAACGTCCACTGGCAGTGGTCGCTGCCGCTCGAGAAGCCCCACTTGCCGCTCAACCGGTATCCGCCATCGGCACGCGTGACCTCGCCCACAGGCATGTACGAGGACGCAGTGAGCGTGTCGATCCCGCCTTCGCTTTCCCAGACGTCCTTCTGCGCTTGTTCCGGAAAGAGCGCTAGTTGCCAGTTGTGCACTGCGACCACTCCCAGCACCCATGCGGTGGAAGGGCATGCCGACGCGACTTCGATCGCGGCGTCGAAGAACTCGATCGGGTTGCACTCGTATCCGCCCCAGCGGGTTGGTTGCAACATGCGGAAGAACCCCGCATCCCTGAGCTCCTCAATGGTCTCCTCAGGCACGACTCGGGCCGCGTCGCATTGAGCGTTCCGCTCGCGGAGAGCGGGCTTCGCATCGCACGCGAGCTGAACGAAGTTCGGCTTTCTGTTTCTGCTCATTCCGCCGCTCCCATCATTCCGCCGCGTCTGCAGCTCTGTTGCGCGGCGTGTAGAATTGCGAGTACCAGCGGCGAAACTCGCCGATCGGGCCGTCGCCGTCGCAGAGAATCGGCCGGTCCTGGTAGATTTTGTTCTCCCAGATCTGCACATCTTGCAGGTATCCGTCCCGCATGTTGTTGATGAAGTGATCGATGAGGTCGTCAGTCATGCCTTCGGCTGCCTTCATCGAAACGCCGAAGCGGAGCATCACATTGTCGTCGTCGATAGGGGTGTGTGCATTGATGATCACACCCAGCCCTTTTCCGTACATCTTCGTGACCTGATAGGCGGGGCCGTAGTACGTTGCCGTCGATTCAAATTCATCCTTACCGCCGTGGACGGGGTAGGCGACCGCTTTGATCTTCTGCTGTCCGACGTGGCCAGTGTATGTGTTGCTGAACGAGCCAGGCACCGGATGCGTGTTGTGCACCGGAATGAAGTGCCCTGCGTCTGCGAGATTTTCGGCAATGGCGAGCGGAGGCGTTTTGATCTGAAGCTTCGCGTAGCGCCACGGAAGAAACTCCGGATCATCCCATTCTTCGATGGCGGGGATCTCCCAATCCGGTTGGCTTTTCTCGCGGTCGTGCCAGACGAAGATCATTCCGTTGCGTTCCGCGACCGGCCAACACGCGACGCCGGCCTTGGGTGGGATCCGCTTGGCGTACGGGATCTCGATGCACTTCCCCGTGCCATCGAACTTCCAAGCGTGGAACGGGCAGACGATTCCCTCACCTACAATCTTGCCGCCGTGTCCGAGATGCGCGCCCATGTGTGGGCAGTAGGCGTCCAGCACTTTTGCTTCGCCCGATTCGGTGCGGAACAGAACCAGCTCCTGATCGAAACGCTTCAGCGGTACGACGTCGCCGGGCTTCAGCTCTTCGGAGAACATGAGCATGAACCAGCCGCGGGCAAAACCCGCCCAGGGGTTCGTCTTGGTTTCGTGGGTCATCAGAGGCTCCTGAAAGTAGAACGTGTTTCACTAGAACATGTTTCATTTTCCGTAAACAGGCAAGCCTGATTTCTCCTGCGAAGCGGGTGAAAAAGAGAGTGTCTAGGTATTGACCTCGTAAACCTGGACATTAAGTAGACATTGATGGAAACAATGCGGAAACCGCGGCTCGTGATTGCTGGTGCCTCCGGCTTCGTCGGTCAGGCGCTCGCCCCGGCGCTCGCCGACCAGTTCCACGTGATCGGTTTGTCACGATCCGCCCGGGAGCCGGGCGGCGGCTTCGCGGAATACCGCTCCTGCGACCTGTTCTCGCTAAAACAAGCTGAGGACGCGCTGCAGGGTGCCGAATACGCGGTGTACCTCGTTCACAACATGATGCCGTCTGCCCGGCTCACGCAGGGCGACTTCGCTGATCTCGACATCGTCTGCGCCGATAATTTCGGGCGCGCTGCGGCCTCGGCGGGTGTCAAACAGATCGTCTTCCTCAGTGGCCTCTGTCCCCCGGGCGACGATCTATCGCGTCACTTGAGGAGCCGCCGCGAAGTCGAGCGAACCCTAGCCGACTATGTCGTCCCCGTGACCACACTCAGGGCCGGCCTGATCCTGGGCGGCCGTGGTTCCTCGTTTCAGGTCATGGCGCGCCTCGTTCGTCGCTTGCCGCTCATGGTCTGCCCGCGGTGGACGAACATCCAAACGCAGCCGATTGCTCTTCGAGACGTCGTCAGTCTCATCGCGGGCGTCGTGGGACGAGAGGATTGTTACGATCGCGTCTTCGACATCGGCGCACCTGACGTCGTGACGTACAAGCGAATGATGGCGATGACGGCTGCTGCGTTGGGCAAGCGGCGTCTCTTCATTCCGTCGCGCGTCATGTCGCCTGGGCTTTCCCGACTCTGGGTCACCCTGATCACGGGGGCCCCGAAAGCACTCGTCGCACCTCTCGTGCAGAGCTTGCGTCACGAGATGATCGCGGCGAACAACGATTTGGCTGAACGTCTCGGTGTCGAGAGAACCCCCGTCTCGGAGGCGATCCGCTTGGCTGTTGCCGAGTCGGACGACAGCGTTCCGCATGCGTTCCGAGGAGGTGCCTCGAGACGAGGCCCGTCGCTCGTACGTTCCGTCCAAAGGATGTCGTTGCCGACGGGCTGGACCGCCAAGCGCGCGGCGACCGACTATTTGCTTTGGCTTCCGCGCATGCTCAGCGGGCTCATTCGGGTCGATCTGGCTTCTGCGAACCGCTTCCGGTTCGTCCTGGCCCCGTTCAACGTCACCTTGCTCGAGCTCGAGCGCGCGCCGGCGCGAAGCCGCCCCGACCGGCAGCTATTCTACGTGACGGGCGGCGTTCTTCGCGGCAGCAACGGGCGACCTCGATTCGAGCTTCGCCAGGTTCTCGGTGGACGCACCTTGTTGACCGTGGTCCACGACTACGAGCCCCGGCTTCCCTGGCTGATCTACGTATCCACGCAGGCTCTTTTTCACCGCTGGCTCATGGACCGCTTTGGGGCGCACCTAGCGCTCGGTGCCGATCTTGGCCGGCGAGTAACCACACTTGATTCCATTCCAACGACCCGGGGCCTCCCTTGATCATGACTAACACCGCACAAGAAACGAACGGACTCTACCCGATGCGCGTGGTCTCCCGTCTCACCGGGCTCACCGCCGACACCATTCGCGTCTGGGAGCGTCGCTATGGCGCCGTCGATCCAGAACGGACGGACGGAAACAAACGTCGCTACAACGGGAGCCATGTCCGTCGTCTGGTCTTGTTGAGGCGCGCTACGGAGCTCGGCCACTCGATCGGTCAAGTCGCCTCTCTTCATGACGAAGAGCTCAGGCGAATCATCGGGGAGACCGGCCCCGAGATCGACAGTCAGACGTCGCTCTACGCGGCCCTCGTCGAAGACTACATCGGGGCGATTTCCAACTACGATGTTCAACGCGCCGAGTCGATACTCACACGAACCGCTGCGATCTTACCACCGATGACACTCACGCTCGAGGTCATCGTGCCGCTGATGCGGCGAGTTGGAGAAGCGTGGAGGCAGAACGCGCTGCGCATATCTCACGAGCACATCATCTCAGGTCAGCTTCGAAGCCTGCTTGGCGCCCTCATGCGTCACACCGAGCCGAAGCCCGGGGCACCGCGGATCATCGTCGCGACGCCACCCCGCCACTTGCACGAGTTCGGCGCCATCATCGGCGCGTTCATGGCTGCCAGCCGTGGTTACGAGCCGATCTACCTCGGCACTCACATGCCCTTCGACGAGATGTCGGAAGCTGCGACCCAGGCTGGTGCGTCGACGATCTTATTGAGCATCGCGCGCAACTGTGAGCCCGGCGAGCAGCTGAGCTTGGTGGCCGGAATCGAGCATCTTTCGCGGAAGCACGAGGTGTGGCTCGGGATTCCGGAAGGACACGAGCTCGGCCATACTAGGCTCCCGGCGAAGCTCCTCTACCGATATGAGGATCTCGACGCCCTCATGACGAGCCAAATCGGATAGACTCCGCCCTCATGGCGATGCGGATCTCCTGGTTGGCTTGTTTGGCGGTCGTGTGCCTCGGCGGCTGCAGCTCCTCGACCGGTGGCGGCTCCGCCACGCGCTTGGTCGTCACGGCCGATTGGTTGAACCAGTCGCTCACGCTTCTCGACTACGCCAAGCTCGTCGACGGACAGAGCGACGCGGCGGCGTCGATAGTACGCACCATCGACCTCTCCGACTGGGCGCCCGGTCCCATCGAGGTCGAGATCACGCCGGATGGAAGGACCGCAGTCGTTTCGGTCGGTCCGGCGTTCTTCGATGAGCTCCCCGGTTTGGTTGGCAACCCCGACATTCCCGCAGGAGGCACGCTCCTGATCGTCGATCTCGAGTCGGGCGAGGTGGACGAAGTGCAGACGGAAGACGTTCCCCTCGGTATCGCAATCAGCCCCGACGGCGCCACGGCGTACACCGCGAACTTCGGGACGGCGGAGGCGCGCGGAGACAGCCTGTCAATCATCGACATCGCGAGCCGCCAAATCATCCAGGAAGTCAGCGTTGGTGTCCGTCCCGAGCAGGTCGCGTTGAGCGCGGATGGAACCCTCGGGATCGTAAACATCACCGGGGGGCGTGGTGTTCGCGTCTTCCAGACGGCCGATGTCGCGGGGACCCTGTCCGAGGTGGTCGAAACTGGTTCCGATCCATCCGACGTCTCATTCCTCGACGGCAACGATTGGGCCGTGGCCGCGAATAGCTTCACGTTCGACCTCACCCTTCTCGACACATCGGATCCCGCCAACCCGACGGCACTCAATAGCACTCTGCTCGGCACAGGCGTCCCGTACGGCGTCACGTACCTGCCTGCACGCGGCGAGATCCTCGCACCTGCAGCCGCGACAGGCGCCGATCTGCCGACACACCTCCTCAGCTTCACTCGGGTCAACGATGGGTTGAATCCCAGCACGCCGCTCGAGCTACCTGGAAGGAACTTCCCGCTGACGGCTGCTGCCGACTCGGAAGGTGACTTCGCGTTCGTGGCGCACATCGTCGATCACGAGCTCTCGATCATCGATCTCGACACCGGCGAGACGCGCTCGATCGGATGGCTCACGGAGCCGGGCCCGTCGTACGTCGCGGTCCAGCCCTGAACGAAAGATCACGCCTCCCCCGCGTTCCGCCCACGACGGAACACGGGCGACCATGCGCTGTGCTTCCTATACTTAAGAACTGAGGAAGAGGAGGGTCTCTTCTTCGTTGGGGGTATTGGATGTCTGTTCTTCGGAAGTGGGGAGTCGTTGGGCTGCTATTTGGCGCGGCGCTGTGGATGGCGCCCGGGGAGGCGCGCGCGTACCCCGAGGAACCCTATAGCCTCGACGAAGGCTCGAAGGCACATACGAAACGCTTTCACATCCTCGGCGAGCTCGGCCTCTTCGCCGGCAAGCTCGAGGGTGACCAGCGTTCGATCGTGCTCAGCCCAATCTTCGAGATGCGGCTTCAGCTCTCATACAACTTCCTCATGCAGGTCCAGTGGGGCTTCTCATACGCGAACGTGGATCTCGAAAACGCAGATCCCGAGAACACCTTCCGGGTCGGCAATCCTTACGTGGCGTTCCACTATCAGGGTAAGAAGAACCAGTTTACGTATCGCATCGGTGCAGGCGTTGCGATTCCTGCCGCTACGCTCTCTGATGACGTCAACGACCGTGTGATTCAGAGTCAGGCCTACTATCTCGCAGCCGCCTTGCGTGGAAACACGGGCTTTTGGCTCTGGGATCCGCACACGGTCAGTGTCATCGTTCCAATCGCGTTTGAGCGCAGAAAACCCAGTGGATTCCTCTGGGGCGCCTACCTCGACACGGGCGCGCTCATCAAGCTCAACGACAACAACGCGCGGACTTCCAAGACCGACTTCATCATGCAAATGGCTGCGATGATGGGCTACCAAGCCACTGATTGGCTGCGCGTCGGCTCCCGCTTTACGCTGGTTCTGATCCCGAAGTGGCAAGAGCAGAACACCCAGCTCGCTGTCGAGCCCTACCTTCGCTTTGGCAACGAAAATGCCTTTGGCGCGGTGATGGTCAACATCAACATCGACAACCCCTACGGCTTCTCCTTCGACGACCGCCAAGTATGGGGCCTTCGGATGGCCGGCGGCGCAGCCTTCTGATCAGTGCCGCGCACCCCGTTTGCGCGCAGGACCCAAAGCGAATACGTTGGCGACGCATTCGGACGCGTGCTTGGGTCCGAGTCTTGGTTGAATATCGTGTTTGTCGTGTTTGCCCTCGCGGTGGCTCTCTTCATCTTCGTGATGGGGGTCTGGGGCGTGTTCGCTCCCGGCTCCATCTTCGCCTTCATCTCCGGTTGGAGCTCGAAGACGGGCTTCTGGCTCGCGGTTCTCCTACGCCTCAGCTTCGGTCTTACGCTCTGGTTCGCGGCGTCCGACACACGCTTGCCGATGCTCCTGCGCGCTCTCGGCGCGCTAGCCATCGTCATGGCGGCGGCCTTGCCGATGATCGGCTATGCTCGCTTCGAGCGCGTCATCGAGTGGTGGACGAACCAAACCCCATTCGTCATGCGACTTTGGTCGCTAGTCGCCGTGGCGATCGGCGGCCTAGTCCTCTGGTCGCTGAGCTAGACGAAGATCGGTAGGTCGGAGCCGGCGAGCGGGAACGCGGCCTTGTAGTCGTCTGGCACGCCCGCTAGGTCACGGAGCGCGCGGTGCACGTCGGCGATTCCGAGCCGAGCGCCTTCCGCCTCGTCCGGACGACCCGTCGGCTGCAGCGTGACAGGATCCACCACGAACAGGTTGTGCCGGTCGTCCGTCCCGCCGATGACGCGGTTACCGGGAATGCCAGGACCCATCATCATCATGCTGCTGATGGGCCAGTGGTCCTTGCCGTTGCCGCCGTTGTAGCCTGGCGTGCGACCGAAGTCGGAGCCCATGACGATGGCCACCTTGTCGGCGATGCCCATGCGCTCTGCCTCCTGCATCGCGAAGTTGGCGCCGTTCACAAAATCGATCAGCCGCGGCAGGTGGTTGTTGTCGTGGTTTCCGTGCGTGTCGAAGCCGCCCATGCTGACGCTCACGCTGACCGAGAGGCCCGCCTGGTACGCCGCTAGAGCAACTTGGATTTGTCGCTGGAGTCGATCATCGGCGAAGTTATCTGGGAGCGATTCGGAGACGCGCTTGAGGTCGTCCTGACCGAGACGCGCCAAGAGCAGCTCGTCTTGGCCTGCCCAGATCCGCGGAAGGCGCTGCCGCCCTTGGAGCCTCAGAAGCCGGAGCTGCTGCTCGCGCTGAATGATGCCCGGTACGTCCTTGTGCCCGAAGTAGTTCTCTTCCGAGCCGGTCGGGTCGGGGCGCGCCGGGAAGGCCAGGTTGTGGAGTAGTCCCCCGTCGCCGAGCGGCACGGCGTTGGTGACGCCCTGCGTGTCGAGGTAGCCGCCGTAGCCGATGAGCGGCATGGGCAGGCTCGGGCCGTGCGTGGCTGCGATCAACGCGCCAATGGGCGGGTGACCCTCGGCCGTTCGCCCGCTCCAGGTGCCTCGCGTCCCTTGGTCATGGCCGTTGGTGCCGGTGTCCATGCCGTTGATGACGAGCAAGCGCGGGTAGTGTTCCTGGAAGAACGCGTCGAGTGCCGTGCCGTCGTCGCCGAGCGGCGCGTACTCGATGTTGCCCGCGGTGCGGATGTCGCTCTTCAGGAAGCGGCCCATTGGGTCGTTTTCGTTTTCGTTTGCTCGGCCCTTCGGGTCGCAAAGGTGCGTTGGATCCCAGCCGCCACCGGCATGCATGAAGATCCAGTAGGTGCCGGTGTATGCGGAGCCGGCGACGGACTGCGCGCTACCTCGGAGCGGGTCTACGATGGACGGCACGACGCAGGTCAGCCCTGCCATACTTGCCATTCTCAAGAAATCACGACGATCCACAGCTAGTCCTCCCTCACTCGTACAGGTACCGGTAGTCGGCCAGGAGATAACTCACCGCCGCCATCCAAGCGCGGATGTTGTACTCGGAGTCTCGGTTGATGCGACGGTCTTCGGGAAGCGAGTCATCGGTGTTGCGATCTCTGTTCAACCGACACTGGTCGACCAGGTCTTCACTCACGGAGCCGTCGTTCAGACCTTCCCGACCCAAGTCGTAGGCTTCCATGAGAACGCCGATCGTGGCGTTCAGCTCTTCGTCGCTCACGTCCTCGCCAAGAAGGCGCGAGTGAAGATAGCGAACGTTGTCACGGACTTGGGTCGAGGACTCTGACAGCAGCGTGTCCCGGTCGACGTACGGGAACAGGACCCTTTGGTTCGCAGACTTCGAGAAGTCGTACGGCACGGCCGAACAGGCGACTTCATACGCCATGCGCTGCGCGAGGCTTGCCATGACACCGTTGGGCTCGGTCACACGCTGCGTGACCAAATCGGAATCGATGCCGCCATAGAAGATGCGGTACTGATCGAGCAAATAGTCGGGCCGGCCGGGTCGCTGCCGCCAGCGAACGCCGGTGGTCGCTTCGATCTTGCGCGACAGGTGCTCGGGCGTGAGAAGGCGCGCCGTCCCGAAGGTCGAGAGCTCCATCTCCATCTCTGCCGTCATAGGCGCCGAGTTCTTGGCGCGGAAGTAGGGGCTGAGGACGATCTCTCGCACGAGCAACTTGAAGTTGTGGTTGCTGTCGATGAAACGCTGTTGAATCGCGCGGAGGATCTGCTGCTGCAGATTGTAGGCGCGCTGAAGTGCCTCGGGGACATCCGGGTCTATCGGTGGATTCGGATCGGGGAGCGGTGGAGGAGGTTCGGCGCCGCCCATGCCACCAACGCCCATGTCGCCGCCCATGCCGCCGACGCCCAAGCCCCCGGCGCCGCCCATGCCGCCAACGCCCAAGCCTCCGGCGCCGCCCAAGCCGCCGCCGCCCAAGCCTCCGGCGCCGCCCATGCCGCCGCCGGCCTTCGCGCCGAAGTCCTGAATCGAGGCTTCGGCCGGGTCGGGCGTCATCGCCAACGTGATGTCCAGAAGCTCCTGGCCGGTTAGGCCTTCGAAGACCGTCTTCACGGTCGCCTGCGCGAACCGCGGGTTCTGCGCGACCCGCTGCGCGAACCACTGAAGCGCGCGCCTACGATCGCTGTTCGGCAGCGCTTCTCCGTTGAAGCCAGGCGGCAGAATGTAGTCGGGCCCGAACCATTCGCCCTCGCCGCTGTATTCGCCACTCTCGTTCCAGTTCATGAAGAGTCCGGCGACGGGATCCATCGTCACGTGGCAAACCGTGCAGTTCGGGTTCTCGAGGGTAGGGTTGTCGCCGAAGTCGTCGCTAGCATCGACGGGACGGCTGCCGAACTGGTTGATGTCGATGTCGAGAAAGAACCAATATGCCATGCGCGAGCGATGGCGGTTGATGTTCGTGTCGCTCGTCGGAAAGCGGTTCAGGAACATCGCGGAGGTCAGAATACCCGCGTGCGGAATGCCCGGGATCTGCACTTCTTGAAAGGTCTCTGGGTTCTCGCCGACCCCTAGCGGTACGTCGGGAAGACCGACCAACGAGAGCGCCGAGAAGCCGTTGGCCATCGTGTAGTTGGCGGTGAGAATCTCGGTAAATGGACGCTCGGTGCGGATTACGTGCGCGATGAGCTCCAGCGGCTCGCGCGCAAGCGAGTCGTTCGTCATCGCGGCTTTGTCGTCGTCACCCGGGTACTTGCGCTCGAACCATCGAAGATTCGGGTAGATCTCTTCGTCGAGGAGCTCGATTGCGTTCTCACGACCGAGGTATTTGTCGGTGAGGAAATGATCGTTATAGAGCTCGATCGTTCGCTCCGAGAACGCGGGGTCCCGCATGATCTCCGCGAGTGATGCCTCGAGACCGAGTTGGCCGTGCTCCGCGGTGGTCTGGACTTGCCGATCGGTCGGGAGCTTGCCTGTGAGCTCGAGGCTCGCCTTGCGAAGCGTCTCGGTCCAACTGAGCAGCTCGAGCTGCCCGGAGTACGGGTTCACGAACCCCTCCGATTGGGGACACGCGCCCATATTTTGAGTGGAGCAACCTCCAAAAAGAGTTGGCTCGCTCTTGCAGCCCGTCGCGAGGAGCGCGACGCCGGCCAGCAGGCTTACGAACCCAACCTTTAGGTCACGGTGGATACAGCTTGGACTCATCTGCACACCGGATAGCCTAACATGCGAAAAAACACCCGGCAGGACTAAACATGACGTTTCCTGCACGGGCACACAGGGAAAAAGTAAACCTTAGGGGTTAATTATTTGCGATCCCTCTTGCATCGGCTGTCTACTTTGGCAAGATCACTAGAGAAAATTTGAGATTCAATTTTCTGATGAGGGTGTCGAAAGCCCTCATGCCCATCTCAGCTGTCGCAATAAATTTCCAACTTTAGTGATCGGAGAAACATGTCTTACTCAGTGGTGAATCTGGCGCGAATCATCCTTCTCGTGTCCTTCGGGTCAGTGCTCGTCGCATGCGGCGAGGCCGGGACAAGCGAGCCTTACAGCTTGAGCTTGGTCTATTGCGACAATCCGGAGGCGTCCGCGCTGTCATG
>Ga0111160_1038_pt1 | contig 21334 bp, 21 predicted proteins | sample DeeMarSeWOR28_12_FD_80265 | JGI IMG/M metagenome (GOLD analysis project Ga0111160, IMG submission 80265) | Myxococcales bacterium SG8_38_1
AAGATCGGCGCCACCGAGGCGTACAGCCCATGAATCGGCGGCAGACCCGCCAGGAGTGCATAGCCCATCGCCTGCGGCACCAGCATCACGGCAGTCGTGAGGCCGGCGACGACGTCATCGCGGATATCGGCGCGCTGATAGCTGCGCAGCCAACCGAAAATCGGAAGCGCAGGGATCTTCGTGCTCATCCGTCAATCATGGCTGCGGCCTGCGGGTCGACTGGACCTCCGGCGCGTCCTTCTCGATTACGCATGAATAGCTGATAGAGGCCTACCCCGATCAGCATCGAAACGCCGAAGGTGAGTGCCTCCATCGAACGCGCGCCCACGGACGTGAACGCCGGGCCCGGGCAGTAACCACCGAGCCCCCAACCCACGCCGAAGATCGCGGACCCGAGGACGAGTCGTCCGTCGATGTCCTGGCGCGTCGGTAGTGTGAACGTCGGCGCCCAGATCGGGCGTTGCCAGGTGCGAACCGCCCATCGATAGACGGGGGTGTAGACGACGAGGGCGCCGAGCATGACGAACGCTAGGCTTGGATCCCAGCTACCGAAGAAGTCGAAGAAGCCGACGATCTTGGCTGGCTGAGTCATCCCGGCGATGGCAAGGCCGACGCCGAACACCATGCCTCCGAGAAACGCTCCAATCTTGACCTTCATATTGCGCCTCCGAGCACTTCGTTCACGATGAACACGGTTACGGCCGCAGTCGCCATGAATGTGACGGTCGCAACGGTCGAGCGCTTCGAGAGGCGGCCGATGCCGCAGACGCCGTGGCCACTGGTGCACCCGCTGCCGAGCTGCGTTCCGATACCGACGGCCAGGCCCGCCGCGATCAGCGCGCCGGTCGATCGTTCGATGCCGAACGCGTAGTCCTCCGGCCGGAAGTAGCTCCAGGCTACGCCCGCGGCAAAAAGCCCGACGAGAAACATGATGCGCCATGCCGTGTCGCCCGACTCGCGCTGGCGGAAGACGCCGCCCGCGATGCCGCTGATGCCGGCAATCCGGCCGTGGAACATGAGCAAGCCGGCCGCGGCGATGCCTATGAGGACGCCTCCGAGGGAGGACGTAATCGGTGTAAACGACTCCATGACGGTCATTCAAAGCAGCAGCGGCCCCAGACCGCCAGCGGATTCTTGACGGAGCGTTTGCAGAGGGCCCCGAGTCCTGTTAATTCAGCGACTTAGGCCAGGCGCCAGCCGCGCCGGCGCAGCACTTTCGGAGGCAACTCATGTTATTGCGGCAGCTCTTCGATCACGAAACCTGGACCTACACCTACCTCCTCGGCGACGAGGAGAGCGGCAAAGCGGTTCTGATCGATCCCGTCATCGACCAAATCGAGCGCGACCTCAAGCTCTTGAACGAGCTTGGTCTGACGCTGGTTTACACGCTCGACACGCACGCCCATGCGGATCACATCACGGGAGCGGGCATGTTGCGCAAGCGCGTAGGGTGCAAGGTGGTGATGGGCGCAGCCGCAGGCGCCGAGGGGGTCGACATCGCCGTCAAGGATGGTGACCGCCTCGAGTTTGGCAAGCTCGCGCTCGAAGTAAGGGCGACGCCCGGCCACACCGACGGTTGCGTGACCTTCGTGACGAGCGATCACAAGTACGCATTCACCGGCGACGCTCTATTCATTCGCGGCACCGGAAGAACCGACTTCCAGCAAGGTAGCCCCGAAACACTCTACCGTTCGATTCACGACAAGATCTTCACCTTGCCTGATGACACGATCATCATGCCCGGCCACGACTACCGCGGAATGACCTTTTCGACAGTCGGCGAGGAGAAGCAGCACAACCCGAGGGTCGGGGATGGAAAGACCGCGGAAGAGTTCTCCGCGATCATGGACAACCTGCATCTGCCAGCGCCCAAGAAGCTCGCCATCGCTGTACCGGCCAACCTTCACGCCGGCGTCGTGCCTCCGAGCTCGATGTCCGGTGATCCGCTTCCCGAACGTGGTTGGGCCGCGATCGAGCGAAGCCCCGCAGGCATTCCCGAAGTCTCGATCGCTTGGGTGGCGGAAAACAGAGGCGCGGTGCGCATGGTCGACGTCCGCGAGATCGACGAAGCCGAGTCCGACGGAAAAATCGAAGGGGTGGATGTCGTTCCGATGGGTACCGTGGATGAAGCCTCGAAGGCCTGGGACAAGGAGATCCCGGTCATCACGATCTGCCGCTCGGGAAGGCGCTCCGGCCGCGTCGCGCTCGAGCTCGAAAAGCTCGGCTTCAAGCGCATCGCCTCGATGCGCGGCGGCATGGTCGCCTGGAACAACCAATAGCTAGCGCTTGGCCGAGGGCCGTACGGCGGCCCAACGCGCCGCATCTTCCGGGCGCACGGGATCCTCGCCTGCGAGGAAACGCTCGAGGTGCGGAAAGCTGTCAGTGCCCCAGAACAGCTCCCCGTCCACGATCATCGTGGGCACGCCGAATACTCCGAGCGCGATCGCCTCTCGGCCGGCATCGAAGAGCCGTTGCTTGATCGCGGGCTCCGCAATGCGCTCCGCTGCGTAGGGAACCCCAACCTCGTCGCAGATCGCGGTGACCACCTCGGCGGAGCCGATTTCACGGCTCTCGGCCCATGTCGCCGCGTAGAGCCTCGTGATCAGCTCGCTTCGGGTGTCGTCCTCCATGTCGAGGAGCGACGCCCGCAAGGAAGGCAGCGGATTGAACGGGTGGGACGCAGGCGGCTCGAACGGCAGACCGAGCAATGCGGCCCCGCGAATGCAGTCCTTGAACATGTAGACACGCTTGGGCTCGATCTCTCCGGGGCCCTTGTGCCCGTGCTCGTTGAGGAGCCCAGCAAAGAGCGTGGCTTTCGGCTCCAGGACGAGGTCATGCGCCGGCGCGAACCTTTGCAAGCGGTGCCACGCCAGATAGCTATACGGCGAGATGTAGTCGAAGTGAAAACGGAGGACACGCTCAGCCATCGCTTGGCGGAATAGCGACGTAATCGGCAAAGCACAAGCCCCAAGCGGTGCTAGCCTCCGCGCATGTTCGAGGTGACCACGGTCATCGTCCTTCTCATCGCGTGTTTCGCGACGGCGACGGTCTCTGCGATTCTCGGCATGGCGGGCGGCGTCACCTTGCTGGGTGTCATGACCGCCCTACTTCCGGCGCCGGTGGTCGTCCCGCTTCATGGAATCGTGCAGCTCGCGTCGAATTGGACTCGGACTTGGGCGTTTCGCAAGCACGTTCGCTGGCCGATCTTCTTCGCGTTCATGGTGCCAGCAGTCCTCGGCGTAGCGATCGCGGCGAGCATCTGGGCGGACCTCAGGCTCACTTGGTTTCGCGCTTGGATTGGCGCGTTCATCTTGTTCTTCTTGGTCTGGCGAAGATACAAGCCCAAGCTTCGGAACCCACCCGTATGGTCGTACGCCGCGCTTGGCCTCGCCGCGGGACTGCTCGCGATCTTCGTCGGTGCCACTGGCCCCTTCCTCGCGCCCTTCTTTCTGCGCGACGACTTCGACAATGAAGAGGTCATTGCCACCAAGGCCGTCTGCCAGACCTGGTTGCATCTGCTGAAAATCCCTGCGTTCCTGGCACTGAGCTTCGATTATTCGCCGTACGCCATGGTGCTCGCCGCTCTCGTCGCCGCAGTCATCGGCGGCACCTACTTCGGTAAGCACTTATTGAGCATGATCTCGAAAGAACGCTTTGTTTTCTGGTTTCAATTCGTGCTCGCGCTGCTCGCGGTCTACCTGATCGCGTCGACCTTCGCGCAGAGCTGAAGTCAGCTTCCGAGAATCGTCACCGCGACGGTGCGCCGACGACGCGGGCCGTCGAGCTCGCAGAAGAAGATGTTCTGCCAGACCGAGAGGTCGAGCTGACCGTCGCGAATCGGGACGGTCTCGCTCGGGCCGACGATGCCCGCTTGGATGTGCGCAGCCCCGTTCCCGTCGATGCGATCGTGGCGCCATACGCCCTTGGGAACCAACTGGTCCAGACAGTCGACCACATCTTCGCCGATGTTCGGATCGTCATTTTCCTGAATCATCAGGGCTGCCGTCGCGCCATGCGCATAGAGCGAGCAGATCCCCTCGTACACACCGGACCTCTTGACGAGCCGCTGGGCCTCGAGCGTGATGTCGACCAGCGCACGCTCGCGATCGGTCGAGAGGGTGATCAGATCCGTGAAGAGACGCACCTTGGATCTTTAGCTCCGCGGGAAATCCCTTGCCAGCGAAACGAAGTCGCTCGCAGCGCCGCGATCGGAAGATGAGGGCGATGCTTCTGTCGCGATCGTCACCTTCGGGCTCGATTGGCGGTTTGGCGGACTTGGCGCAAACTCTGCGCCCATGAAGCTCACGCAGCGTACAATCCTTCTCACCGGCGGGGGCACCGGCATCGGCCGCGCGCTCGCGCGGCAGCTCGCCGACAAAGGAAACACCGTCCTCGTCTGTGGGCGGCGATTGGAGTTGCTGGAAGAGACAGCAGCCGACTCGGAGCTCATCCATCCCTACCGCTGCGACCTGACTCGCTCAGAGGACGTGCAAAAGATGCTCGAAGCCATCGAGCGAGATGGTCATCGTGTGGACACGCTGATCAGCAACGCGGCGATCCTCGGGTTCGAGTCGCTCGGCGGCGGGCTCGACCTCGGCGTGGCGAAGACGATGCTCGAGGCCAACCTGTTCGGGCCGATCGAGCTCACGCAGCGGATGCTCGACGGGCTTCGCGCTACGCGTGACCCCGCAATCGTCATCGTGGGGTCGCCCGCGGGTATCGGACCACTCGCAAACACGCCGATCTACGCCACCAGCAAGGCGGGCTTGCACGCGTACACGCTCTGCCTCCGGCATCATCTCGAGGGCCAGGTGCGCGTCATCGAGGTGTTTCCGCCGGTGGTCGACACCGAGATGCTCGCCGAGAAGAAGTGGAAGAAGATGAGTCCGGAGGAATGTGCACGTCGGATGGTGCGCGGCATCGAAAGCGGGAACGAGGAACTGTGGATCGGCGTGAGCAAGATGTTTCGATTTCTGCGTCTCGTGCTTCCTCCTGGTCGCCTCTTTCGCGTTGTCAACGATTGGTCGCCTCGCGAGCAGGAATAGGCTAAATGGCAAGGCCGCGGCCAATCCGTAGCGAGGTAGAGCAATGGCGTTCACAGACGAAGAGAGGGATCTCGACCAAACCGCCGAGCAACTCAGGACCTGGCTTTCGCCCAAGCTCTCCTTGCCCGTCGAAGAGATCCGCATCGAAGATCTAGACTCGCCACTTAGCACCGGATTTTCGAGCGACACTCTGCTCTTCGATCTCGTCTACCGCAAGAGTGGCACCGAGCACCGCGAGGGCCTCGTCGCGCGGTTCGAACCCGAAGAGTACGTGATGTTTCCGTACTACGACGTGGCGGCACAAGCGAAGGCGTTGCAGCTCCTCGAGGACACCGACGTACCCGTTCCGATCGTGCGTTGGTTTGAGCCCGACAAGACCGTGCTCGGTGTCCCATTCTACGTGATGACGCGAGTCGAAGGGCGCATCCCGACGGACAACCCACCCATGCACGACGAAGGTTGGATTGCCGAGGAGACGACAGAAGCAGAGCGCCAGGCAATTTGGTGGAACGGCCTCGAGGCGATGTGCAAGGTGCACCGCCTCGATTGGAAAGCACTCGGCTTCGATTTTCTGGCGGAGCCCAAGCGTGGCGACAACCCGCTCGATCAACAGCTCGACTACTGGAAGGAGTACTTTCGCTGGGGCATGGACGCGTCGCGGCATCCCGACATCGCGAAAGCGCTCGAGTACCTCGAGGCCAACAAGCCCCCCGACCAGCCGATAGCGCTTTGCTGGGGTGATTCGCGCCTGGCAAACCAGATCTTCGACGGTGTCGAGTGCGTGGCGGTCCTCGATTGGGAGATGGCGCGGCTTGGCGACCCCGTACAAGACCTCGCATGGTGGCTCGCCTCTGACCGTTGCTTCTCGGAAGGCCTCGAGCTCGACAGGCTGGCAGGTTTTCCGGACAAGGAAGAAACCATTGCGCGCTGGGAGCGGTCCACGGGGCGCAAAGCAGCCAACTTCGACTACTACACCATCCTGGCGCTCACTCGGTTCTCGATGAACATGGCCCGCGTCGGGCAGTACATGAAGAAGATTGAAATCATCGACGAGGAAAACGAGTTCGACTACGAGAACCTCGCATCCATCACCTTGCGCCGCGCGCTATCGGAGCTTTGAAACATGGGACCACTCGACGGCTTTAGAATCATCGAAATCGAGGGCATCGGCCCTTGCCCCTTTGGCGGGATGTTACTCGCTGATCTCGGCGCGGAAGTCATCCGTGTCGGACGGCCGGAGCCTTCGTTTCTACAAGCGAACTTCGACGTGATGAGCCGCGGCAAGAAGAGCGTCACGCTCGACTTGAAGAAGAAGGAAGGCAAGGACGCGGTGCTCAAGTTGGTGGAGTCGGCCGACGCGCTGATCGAGGGATTTCGGCCCGGGGTGATGGAGCGCCTCGGCGTCGGTCCCGAGGTCTGCCTCGAGGTGAACCCGAAGCTCGTCTTCGGACGCATGACGGGTTGGGGCCAGGACGGCCCCTGGGCGCAGCGCGCGGGGCACGACATCAACTACATTTCGCTCGCCGGTGCGCTCCACGCGATCGGCCACAAAGGGCAGCGCCCGACTATCCCGCTCAACCTCGTCGGCGACTTCGGTGGCGGCGGCTTGTTGCTCGCGTTTGGCGTCGTCACCGCGCTGCTCGAGACGCAGAAGTCCGGCAAGGGCCAGGTCGTCGACGCCGCGATGGTGGACGGCGTCGCTGCGCTCATGGCGAGTGTCTATGCGGGCATGCAACAAGGCTTTTGGTCAGACAAACGCGGCGAAAATCTGCTCGACAGCGGCGCCGCGTTCTACGACGTCTATGAAACCAAAGACGGCAAGTACATCTCGATCGGCTCGCTCGAGCCGCAGTTCTACAAGGAGCTGCTCGAGAAGCTCGATCTCGTCGGCAAAGCGCCCGCGCCCATGGACCATCTGAACCCAGCCAAATGGAACGAGCTGCGGCCGACGCTAACCGAAATCTTCCTCAGTAGAACTCGGGATGAATGGGACGAGGTCTTCGACGGCAGCGACGTCTGCTACGCGCCTGTCCTCGCCGCTGCCGAAGTCTTCGAGCACGAGCACCACCTGGCCCGAGGCTCGTTCGTCGACATCGGTGGCATCAAGCACGCGGTGGCAGCCCCACGCTTTTCGCGAACCAAGTCGGCCCCACCGCGCCCCGCCGCAGAACGAGGCGCCGACAATGCGGAGGTGCTCGGCGCGCTGGGCATCAACTACCAGACGCCGGGAGAGTGACATGATCACCGACTTCGACGACTACTTGATCCACCAGGCAGCCCTTCCCATCAACCAAATGGGGATCGTCAACCGGAACGCGTACGACCGCTACTGGTTCAATGGGTTCGACAAGGCCGGGAAGTTTCTCTTCGAGGCCGCGTTCGGGCGGTACCCGAATCGCTTCGTCCAAGACGCGCACTTCAGCGTCGCGGTCGATGGCGTTCAGCATTCGTTCCACGCGTCCCGCCGCATCGCTGACAACCCGATGGACTCGAGCGCAGGCCCTCTGCGTGTCGAAGTCTTGGACCCGATGCGGCAGATTCGCATCGTGATTGATGCGAACGACACCGGCGTCGAGTGCGACCTGACGTTCCATGCCAAGGCGCCCCCGGTGCAGGAGCCAAAGAACCACATGTGGGACGGGAATCGCCTCATCATGGACACGCAGCGCTTCACCCAATATGGCACCTGGGAGGGCTACTTCTCCATCAAGGGGCAGCGCTTCGAGGTCAAGCGGAGCGACGTCATCGGGAACCGCGACAAGTCCTGGGGCATGCGCCCGGTGGGCGAATACGAAGAAGGTGCCCCGAGCAAGCTCACCAGCGACCCCGCCGTGTACTGGATTTGGTCACCGATTCACTTCGATGGATTCTGCACCCACTTCCTGACGCGTGAGCTCCCAGACGGCTACGCCGAGGAGATCGCGGCATCGATCGTAAAGACCTACCCCGACGACGTCGAAGTCCCGAAGGATGTAGTCGAAGCCGACGAAGAGAAGATGGCGTCAGCAACGAACACGATCCACTGGAAGAGCGGAACGCGTTGGCCGAAAGGCGCGACGCTTGGCTTCGTCAAGCGCGATGGCAGCAAGCTCGAGATCGAGCTCGAGCCGATTTTCCGCTTCCAGATGATGGGCATCGGCTACCAGCACCCCGAGTGGGGGCACGCGGTATGGCGAGACGAGCTCGAGATTGGCTACGAGAGCTGGAAGCTCGACGAGGTCGAACCGGACGACTACTGCAGCATCCACGTCCACAACGTGGTCCGCGCGAAGATGGGTGATCAAACGGGCATCGGCATTCTCGAGACCATCGTCTTCGGCCGCCACGAGCCAAGCGGCTTTCAAGACCTCTTCGACGGTGCTCCCTAGAAGCCGAAACCCGCGCCAAAGCCGATGATCGGGATGTTGCTCGGGTAGAACGGGTTGCGGAAGACGTTCACCTTGAGCGAGATGGCTACGAACGCGCCTCGGCCGACGCCCATGATGTACCCACCGCCAAGAAGCAGATTGCCATAGTTCGCCCGGCCTGATGTGAAGTCCCCTTGCTTGAAACCGGTGTTGATCAGCTCACCTTCGACCAGAAGAAAGATCGATGAAATCGGATAGAGGCGGACGAACAGCGAGCTCCCGAACGTGTTCCAGACGGCGTCAGGGATCACGCGCTGGTCCTTGGTGTACTCATATCGAATCGAGACGCCGGGCTCGACGATCTTCTTGATGATGTACGAAACCTGCGGCGAGATCCCGAACGAGAGCACGTTCGAGCCGAACCCAAATCCGATCCCACCGCCTACGCGAAGCTGGCCGAGCTTGGGTTTGGGCGGTTCAACCTTGGGCGGTGGCTGCGTGACGATCTCGACTTCTGGTTCCTCCTGAGCCGAGGCCCGGGGTTCGCATGCGAGTGCCGCGAAGGCCCCCACCGCCACGGCCGCCCCCAACCAAGAAAGCCGAATCACCTCTTCTTTATAGCAGAAACACGTCTTCGAGATCGTCGAACGCGGTGGCTCGCCAACGCGCGAGTGGGCTTTGCCCTTCGAGAAGCGCTTTCGTCGCAGCGAGCACCGCCGGGAGATCGACGAGATAGCAATAGGGGTCGGCGGGGGAGCGGGCTCCCGCACCCTCGGGGAGATCCATCGGTGGCAGCCAAGACACCATCTTGCGATGCTCGCCGGCCAGAACGGCACGCACTGCCACGTTCCCGAAGCGACTGCCCAACAAGCGGTCGAAAGCGCTTGGCCGACCGCCACGAACGACGTGCCCGAGCACCGTCACGCGTGTTTCGATGTCATCGTCCTCGTGGGGCGGCTCCTCGCCCGTGACCTCGGCGAGCTTCGCATCGACCAGCGCTTTGAGTCGATCGGTGGGAGTCGGAACGCCCTCGGCCTTGATGGCGACGACTCTCTGGTCCTCGGGGTGACGTTCGCGCACGGTCAGGATTGTCTTCACCATCGACGCCACGAGTTCTTCCTCCGAGCGCGCCGCCTCGGGGAAAAGCACCATGTTCGCGCCCGAAGCGATCGCGGACGTCATCGATAGGTAGCCGCTGTCCCGTCCCATGACTTCGATGATGAACGTTCGACCGTGGGCAGTCGCGGTGTCTGCAATGCGGTCACAGGCCTCGACGATTGTGTTCATCGCGGTGTCTACGCCAATCGCCAAGCCAGTGAGCGCAATGTCGTTGTCGATGGAGGCGGGGATTCCGATGCACTGAACCGGCCAGTCCCCCGCTTCTGCCGGATCGCTCAGAAGCGTCAGCCCCGTGAGCGTGCCGTTGCCTCCGATGGCAACCAGGCCATCGACCCCGTGCTTGGTGAGCACCGCCCGCGCGTGATCCCGATGCTCGACTTGGTGAAAACGCTTGCAGCGCGCGGAATTGAGAATGGTTCCACCCTCGCGCAGGATGCCATTGACCCGGTTTGCCTCGAGGGGCGCGATTTTTTCGTCGAGCAGGCCGCGATAGCCATGGCGTATCCCGAGCATGCGATGGCCCTTGGCCAACGCGACCATCGTCGCCGCTCGAACGGCGGCGTTCATGCCCGGCGCATCACCGCCACTCGTCAAGATTGCGATCGTCTTCGCCACGGCTCCTCCTTCGGCGAGGCGCCTTTATCTCACGTCACCACGACGGCCGCCAAGTCAGATTTGAGCCGAGCACGAGCACACTCACGTCCTCACCGAAGATCCCGTCGACGCGAAGCCCGAGATCGAGATCATGTCCGAGGCCGAAATAGAGGTTCCCCCCCGCAGAATGCTGGAGCCAGCCGTCCGGATCGGCATCGTACTGATTGAGAGAGATGCGATAGTACGCCGATAGCTCGGCAATTCGACCGATGTCGACCCCCGCGGCAACACGTGCTGCGTAGTCCGAGACGAACGAGCGCGCATACGCGGCGACCGAAAAGTCCGTCCAGGCGATATCGGCGATTCGCAAGACGCGTACCTGCAGGTATCCCGCGAGTTGCTCGAAATTGGCCGCAGTCTGACTGTGCACCAGATTCGCACCCGCATGAAGGGCAACGCGATGAAAGAGCCAACTCGCGTCTAAGCCTCCAAAGTAACGCGCGTCGCGGCTATCGAGACAGACGACCTCGTTGCCCGTGCTCGATGCCGGGTCCGGAACCGTATTGCACAGGTAGCCCAGAGGAAGGTAGGCGCCGAGCCAGAGCGAACGTTCGGGAAGCCGCATGTCGAAGCGGCCCGCGAGTTGGAAGAGCCCAACGCGAAACGATGCGTCGAGACCCGCAGCGCTCACCTCGAAGCGTGGTGCCTGCCAGACGTTGAGCTCGTCATGCATCGACAGCTCGAAGTGCCCGGATACCCGCGCGTTGCCGGGAAACACATCGAACTCCAAGTTGAGACGGCGCTCGTCGATCTCGCCCATGAAGGTCGAGCCGTGGACCGACAGCCCGACGAACGGCTGCGCATCGAGTGATTCGTTCTGGTAGGCGAGCTGCACACCGAAACGCGTGGTGTCGAGCGTGGGCAGGTTGTCGAGGGGGTTGGGAACCGTGCCGCCAAAAGCTCCGATTGAGAAACCCGCCCAGGTCGGTGACCGCACACGAAGCCCGTCGAGCTGCCCGACGCCCACCGCGGCGAAGGGCAACCTGCCGAGCCCCACCTGGGCGCTCTGTAGAGTGCCGTATCCAAACTGGAGCTCGCGGACTGCAATGACGGGACGCGAGCTCGCGCCAGGACGATTCGCAATGTTTCCTCCGAACCAAGACTGGGCCGCGAGATCGATGTCGAAGAAGACCGGTTGCTCGAAGGGCTCCGCGTGAAGGCGCGTTCGGAGCGCGGCCCGTCCAAAGGACTCCCCGTCGCTGAGAGCAATCGTGCCGCCGACATCGGTCGAAACCGCAAGATCGATCCGCGTCCCATCGGAATAATTGCCGAGCGGAACGTACTCCGGAGTCTGTCTAGTAGCGGGCAACACGGGCTCTCTCCACTGGTTCTCGTACGCGCTCAAGGGCTTGGGCGGCAGGAGCGATGTCCCCGAAGATCGCTCGATCTTGGCCTCCGCGCGCCCAGTCATTCCGAGTCGGAGCTCGCGTCCTTTCATTTCGATGACGGCATGCTTGCCGGTCGCTCCGACGACGCGATAGCGACGGTCACGCAAGACGACGATGGAGCCCACGCCGACCCCTGCAGCCTCCCCCGGCGTGAGGTACGCGCGTCCGCCCGCAATATCGACGACTTTGACGGTCACCCGGCGTGCGGAGGCCGCACTCACTTCGGTGCAGAACCCGAGAGCGAACACCAAGACCCATGCAGCAATCGCTCCGGGCCGCATCATCGCGCAGTCCCCCCGGGATGGCAGCCGAGACAGGCGCCGCCACTCGTCGAGACACGGCGCCCATGCTGACTCTGGAGCTTGACCGGATTGTGGGCATGGCATCCTGTGCACCGAACCAGACGCGGCGTACGCGCGGTCGTGTGACAACTATTGCAGGGTGCACCCCGATGTGGCCCTCGTGACACGGGGAAATGCTGGTCGTGATTGGCCGGTATGACCATGCCTCCGAGCCCAGCTCTGATAGCGCTCGGCGACGATTGCGTGAGCGCGCTGGGATCGACGAACGCGGGGCTCCACCCGCTGGCTCGATGGCATTGCGAGCAGTCTTGGGGAAATGGCGGAGAGGTAGCGGTTCCACGGTGGGAGGGGTGAACGTTCGGGTCTAGGTAGTCGTCGGAATGGCACGCGAAGCAATCCGTTGGAACCGTGGTCCATTGCCTCTCTTTGTTGCGCAGGTGGCACTCGGTGCAGTCCGCGAGCGCATGCATGCCGGTGAGCGGGAATCGAGTGCGCCGGTGCACCTCGAATGGCTCGATGTCGTTCCAGCGCCGCGATGAATGACAGCTGTCGCACCTTCCACTGAGGCGCTTCTGGTGGGGATTGACGTGGCAGCTGATGCACTCCCTGGTGATGCGTCGCTCGCCTTGGTGACACTGATTGCAGGCCGCGCCGCTGTGACGTCCGGTGAGAGGGAACCCAGTGAGGGAGTGGTCGAAGCCCTCACCCGCCTTGCCTCCGGTCATGCTCCAGCCGGCCGGCGTGTGGCAGTTGCCGCAGTCCATTCCCTCGGTGATCGAGTTGTGGCGCGCAGCGCGAGAGGCGGCCTCGGACCTCTCGGGGTCCTTGGCGATGGCGATTCCCGCAGCCGCCGCGAGAGCAGCAACGCATAGCCCGACGACGATTGCACGGCTCATCGGGGACCCTTTCTCCGAGCATGGGGGTTCGCGTGGCAATCAGCGCATTCGCGATACCCGAGCCGATACCTGACGGCCCGTTGACCACTCCGCAGGCGCTCGGTGAGGTGACAGGCTGCGCATGCGAGTGCCTCGTGCTCGCCTTCGAGTGGGTAGTCGGCGAGCTCCGCATGGTCCAATGTGCCGATCTCGAACGAATCGGTGAGGTGGCAGGCATCGCACTCGCGCTCGGGCGAAGTCAGACGAAACTGTCCGGCGTGAATGTCACGGTGACATCCAGCACACTCGCGCGGCGCACCGCGATAGGTCGGACCGCGCCCGCTCGACCTGTCTTGCTTCGATGGGCTGTGGCAGCCGTCGCACGCGGCCTCCGCATGAGCGCCCGTGAGCGGCCAAGCGCTGTGGTCAATTCGTGGGGAATCCCATCCGCGCGAGGAATGACAGTGGGCGCAACCCCCTTGGCTCATCTCTGTCGCGAACTGACCCCCATGCGGGTTTTCGTGGCAGTCGACACAACGCTGTGCCTTCAGCCCGAGGTCGTAGTGGGGGCGCTTTCCTCGATGACAGCCGGAGCAAGGGACCGACAGATGTTTGCCGTCGAGGGCAAAGTCGGTGCGTCCATGCTGCTCCACCGTGAAGGAGGTCGGCCAGAACCCACGCTCGTCATGGCAGGCGCTGCAATCCGCGTTGCCGAGACTACCGCGGTGCACGTCGCGATGGCAGTCCCCACATCGGTCGAACTCCAGGCGACGATATCTACGCTCTGGAGGTAGCTTTGGAGAGTGGCAACCTTTGCAGGACACTTCTTGATGCAGCCCCTCGAGCGGAAACGCTGTGATCGGATGTGCGCGAAGGCCGATTCTCTTGGGAAGCCCGGTCCAACGAATGCTCGCGTGGCAGTCTTCACATCGGTCCCCGAACGCGGCCTGGTGGACTTGTGCATGGCAGGACACGCAGCTAGAGCCCACGCTCGGGGCGCTCGTGTTTCCTCGGTCGTGACAGGCTTCGCATTTCGTCTTGGAGTGTCCGGCTGCAAGACTGAGGCCTGGGTGATTGCTCCTGACGTTGGTCACCTCGGTCCAGTCGGTTTCGTTGTGGCACGATGTGCACTCGGTCCCCCCGAACCTGCCTTCGTGCGGATCCTCGTGACAAGACACGCAATCGGTCTTCAGTCCGAGGAACGTCGAGTGGCCACGCCTATTGGTGCCGTCGTGACAGTTCTCGCATCGAACCGACGCGTGCGCCCCCCCGAGCGGCCAACCGGAGAGACGATGATCGAAGCGCGTCTTCGCGCCGCCCGGCCACCGGACGAGCTTTGCTCCTCTTCCGAGATGCTCGACATGACATCGCCCGCACTCCTGTCCCCGATACTCGTCACCGTGGAGCCCCGCTCGCTGCCGGATCCGAACGGCCAGGTCGTCGTGGCATGAAAGACAAGCATCGGCGTCGATCCGTTTGCCCGTCGAGTGGCACTCACTGCAGTTGGCGTCGCCGTCGATGTCCGCGTGGGCACTACTCAACTTCCCCGGGGAAAGGAACTGTGCTCCCGTTCTTCGAGGCAGGGACGCCCCGAGCCCGACAGCCGCGATGATCACGAGACCAACGATGAACGTCGCTGCGAGACGCCCATTCATTCCGAAAAAATCCAGCGGTAGCCGTAGATCCAAGCCACGGCGATGTGAACGGGGACGAGTAGAATGAGGATGAGCGCGAGAAAGCGGTGGAGCCCTCGCCAGGATTGGAGCAAGGAGGAGGCCATCACTGCGACGACCTCACGTCTCGCGTATTTGCGAACGGCGCGCTTCGCCTTTCGAAAGCGTCTTCGTTCTTGGCGTTCTAGGGCACCCTTCACTGGGGCGTCCTCGATGACGTAGCTCACGATGAAGCCGCGAGCGCGCGCGTCGCGGACCCACTTGGGCAGTGCGGCGAGCTTGGCGAGCAACCACTGATGTGTATCGACCTGCGTCACCTTGTGGATGGCAAGTGCGTGATACACGCGGCTGCTGCACCCCGGAGCAATCTCATCCAGCGCAACGAGGGCCTGCTCTAGCGCGGCGCGATCGGGCCGCGGCGTGAGCGCGTAGAGATACCGGCCCGCGATCCCCGTAACCACGACCACACCCAGACTGAGCGCGGTCACCTGTGCGATCGGCGTCCGGAACTGGAAGGCGGAGTGAAAGAGAATCAGGAGCGAGCCGACCAGGCCGGTGAACACGTGCAAGTTGAGCCAGGTCGCCATCGAGCCGAGTGACCAGCGCGCCAAGCGGCGTCGGGCTAGATAAAGCAGGTTCGCCAGGATCATGATCGTCCCGACGATGCCGTAGCCATGTCCGATCAGACCGCCTGGTCGGAGCGTTTCATAGTCGTCGTGCTCGACCCTGGCTTCGAGGTCCGCAAGATAGAAGGTTTGACCGAGATCCCAGAGCATGTACGCGAGGACGCACAAGCCCAACAACACCAACAAGATGGCGCTGCGATCCCGACGGCGCTTACGAGCGCTCTTCACCGTTACCCCACGCTCCCCGATGGAAACAGGTCCCCACCCGCCTCCCATGTTAGACTTTCACAATACCAAGTGGCCAGAGTTGAGAAAAAGGGGCCAACTTTCTGATGAGCACCACCTGGATTGCCCTTGGCTTCTTCGTCGCGTTTGCTTGGGCTCTCAGCCTTTTTCTCCGGAAACGGGAACAACTACGCACTGAAACGGGCCGCCGCGAGCTCGACGAGCTCCGCGCGATGGGTGACATCCTACCCGCCAGCATTCACCCGGAGATCGACCCACTCCGTTGCATCGGATCAGGGGCTTGTGTCTACGCCTGCCCAGAGAAGAGCGTGCTCACGGTGGTGAACGGCAGGGGGGTGCTGACCAATCCGCTCGGCTGCATCGGGCATGGCGCCTGCGCTTCGGCCTGTCCGGTGCAGGCGATCTCCCTGGTCTTCGGCACCGCCAAGCGCGGGCTCGAGCTCCCCGAAGTCGATCCCGACTTTCAAACGAACCAACCGGGCATTTACATCGTGGGCGAGCTGGGGGGCATGGGGCTAATTCGCAACGCGGTCTCTCAGGGGCGGCAGGCTGCGGACCACATCGTTGCTGGCGATCGCAGGGCCGAGGGGGATGCCCTCGATGCGGTAGTCGTCGGAGCAGGCCCCGCCGGGACCAGCGCGACGCTCCGCTTGATGGAAGCAAGGATGCGGGTGCTGCTCCTCGAACGCGAAGCGTTTGGAGGAACGATCACACACTATCCACGGGCGAAGGTCGTCATGACCGGCTCGCTTGACTTCCCGATGTACGGCCGCGTGTCCAAGAGAAAGATGAGCAAGGAACAACTCGTCGCTTTGTGGGAGGACATTCGCGACAAGACAGGGCTTCAGGTAGCCGTCGGAGAGCTGGTCGAGCATATCGAGCGGGGGCCTGCGGATACTTGGCTCGTGTCTTCCACCGGTGGCGTGTTCAAAAGCGCAAACGTGCTCTTGGCCCTCGGCCGTAGGGGCTCGCCGCGCAAGCTCGATGTGCCCGGCGAGGAGCTGTCCAAGGTAGTCTATCGAGTCATCGAGCCCGAGGTGTTCCAGGGCCAACGTGTCCTGGTGGTGGGCGGCGGCAATGCCGCCGTCGAGTCCGCGTTTGCTTTGCTGGATTCGGGAGACTGCGCTTCGGTCGCGATCAGCTACCGCAAGAAGGCCTTCGCGCGATGCCGCCAAGCGAATCGGGAGCGCATCGAAGCGGAGATGCAGGCTGGGCGGCTGACGGCATTGATGGAAACCGAGGTGGAGGAGATCTTCGGGGATCGGGTCTCGCTTCGGCACGCATCCGGGGACTCGGTCTCGATCGAAAACGACGCGGTGGTGGTCCAAGTCGGTGGGACGGCTCCGACTGATCTACTCGAGAACGTCGGCATCGAGATTGTTACGAAGTACGGGGAAGCTTAGTCGCCACGGTTGATGCCGTCCGAGTGGCACTCGAGGCAGAAATTCGGAGGTGCTGCACCTCCCGGATAGCCGCCAACCTCGTCGTGCTTGGGATCCATCCGCGCGCGCGTGTGCGCGCCGTCATGACAACCCACGCAATCCGTGTTCTCACCGTCCACGGGCGAGCCGAGCTCGGGACTGTGACAGGACGCGCAATCGTCCCTGTATTGTGAGTGCGGGCCATTTTGGATCGGGAACGCGTTCTCGGGGTGGGTGCCGCCTGTGGCCGGGGTCCATCCCGTCGTGGTGTGGCAGTTTTCACAGGTCGTTGGAAAGTCGGCGTGACCTGGGAATGGGCTGCTGTCGTAGTCGTCCTGGTGACAGCCGACGCACAAAGAAGGCGTTCCCGCGTAGACGGGGGGGTCACCCAGATGACAAGCAGCGCATTCGAGCATCGCGTGCGCGCCGTTTAGAGGCCAGCGGTGCATGAACGCAGCGGGCATCCAAGCGTCGCTGCTGTGGCAGGTACCACAGGCATCGGGAAAGCCCTCGTGCGGCGGGTTCAACGCATGCTGCACGTCAGCAGCGTGGCAGACGACGCAATCGCTGCTGCGAACCTCGAGCCGCGCGTGGTCCTGGCTAGCCCCGGTGCAAGCCCCATGGGGCAAGATCACCCCCAACAATGCGAGAACCCACCAACGCGTCATCACTGGACCACGAAAAACCATTAACCCCCATGATGCTAGCATCGGACAGATGGCGCCGGTAGTGTATGAGGGCAGATAAGGTGTTGAAAAGACAGGATTTAGTCCCTCTCACCGGCTCGAACTTACCGATCTGAAAGGGATTTTTGAATTAACCTTGAAAGGTTAATTCAGTGGCCTATTCTCAAAAGAATGAGGGGGACACGGTGGACTCTTTGGAGCTTGATCGTCGGCTTGCAGCTCGTGACCGCGGCGCTCGCCGGGACCGGATGCTCCGATGCGGCCAACACATCCCATGAGCCGGGTGTCGTTCGCCAAGCCGAATGCCTCAGCTGTCATGAGAGCGACCTCAAGGCAGTGCTCAGTCCACCGCACGACACCCTCCCCACCACCTGCCAGGACTGCCACACGGAGAGCCAATGGATCCCAGCGGCGTCAACCGCGATCCACACGCCGCTGCCAGCATCCTGCGTCACCTGTCACGAGAACGACCCGCAACCGGAGACGATCTTTCACACCCAGGTGTTCGAGCCCGAGTGCGCGAGTTGCCACCGCAACTATCCGGGTTGGGCGCCCGCGGACTTCCTGCACGCCCCAGTGCCCGGCAGCTGCAACGAGTGCCACAGCGATCTACGGCCCACGACGCCATCGCATCAGTCAGCGGCCGGCCTCGGTGACTGCGCCCGCTGCCACATCGTGGACGATTGGGCGGTCACCGATGTGGCTGCCCTCCACGCACCACTTCCCGCGTCGTGCAAAACCTGTCACCAGAGCGAGCCGCGGCAGTCCACGATCTTCCACACGCAGGTCGTCGAACCTGAGTGCGCGAGCTGCCACCGGAGCTATCCGGATTGGACCCAGGTAGATTTCCTTCACGAGCCCGTGCCTGGCACCTGCAACGCGTGCCACAGCAATCTGAGACCCGCGACCCCGACGCATCAGTCAGCCGCTGGCCTCGGAGACTGTGCTGGCTGCCACGTCGTGAACGACTGGAAGCTCGCCGATCCAAAAACGCTTCATACACCACTTCCGGCGGCGTGCATCGGCTGCCACGGTAATGAGCCCCGGTCGAGCAACCCATTCCATGCACAAACATACGACCCCGAGTGTGCGACCTGTCATCACTCGTATCCGGATTGGACTCCAGCAACCTTCGCGCACCTTCCCAAGCCGACGCGCTGCTACGACTGCCACGAATCGCAACGTCCGACCACCTCGACACATCCAGCCGCGGGCGACTGCCTGGGCTGCCATGCGACTTCAGCCTGGCTTCCGGCCACGGGCGGCACACACCCCGAAAGCGCTTTCCCGATCCAATCGGGAGCACACTCGAGATACCGCAACGACTGCGCGGCATGTCACAACGCGTCACTAGGCTCGCCGGTCATGGGCGACAACGCCGACTGCGTCGGTTGCCACGACGGGGAGCATGCGCGGGCCGAGATGGATGCAAGGCATCGCGAGCAGCGCGACTATCCGACTGGTTCTGCACCCCCCAATTTCTGCCTCGACTGCCACGCGGACGGGCGAAACTAGCTCGACGCGCTGGCGTCACATACTCAGAACGCCTTGCCCTCGGTCATCCCGAAGCGTTTCGCGATCGTGGCCATTGGGCAGAAGCCCGTGAACGAGGCCTGGAACATGTTGAGGCCCGCGAAAATGGGGAGCGCGAGCCAAGCGATGTGGTGGGTGTACGCAAGCACCGCTCCCACGGTCACCATCGCGCCTGCAACTCGAAAAACCAGCTTGTCGATATTCATCTGTCTCTTCCTTTGCTTGTTCAATTCTTAGAACGAGTAACGCAGTCTCACGTACACGTTCGTGTTCTCTTTGAGCTGACCGAAGAAGGTGTAGTCGTAGCGGCCGAACATGAGGTTGGCGCCGACGACGATGGCCAGCGGTTCGATGATCTTGTAGGTGACGCGCGGACGGATGTAGGTGTCGAGCTCGTCGGGCGAGAAGAAGGTGAAGAGCGAGAGCTCCAGGTTGTCCATCACGAGAAGCTGGGTGAGCCGCAGCGTGATCAAGTGACGGAATCGGTTTGGCAGGTATTCCGGCCAGTACGATCCCGGTGTGCCACCGGGGCCCGAAGCGGCGGTCAGCTCGTCGTACTTCAGCGTATATTCGAGATAGTACTGAAGCCCCATTTGGAATTTGGGGAAGAGCTCGCGCTCGTAGCCGGCGGTTCCCGCCCGATCGTCGAACGAGTCGTAGAACGCACCCTCTACGTTTATCAGACCGCCACCCAATGGCGCCCGTACGCTCGCGCCATACACCGCGAGGCGCGCGTAGCTCAGGTTCGGCGCATCAGCAGGGGGCGGAGCAAGCGGCCCGGTGAGCGCGGTCGGTTGGGGCCAGAGCTTGTCGGGAAACTGCGGCTCGATCGGACTTGCTGGTTGTGGATTCCCCTCGGCGTCGACGAACGTCGTTCGATCGCCCTGGATCTCGCCGAGTAGCGGATTGAAGAACGACAAGCGCTCTCCGTCGATGAAGCGGTCTGGTTCGAAGATCGGCGTCCAAATCAGATCCAATCCGACCTTCTTCATCATGAACGTCGTTTGGATCGAGTTGGACGGTGCCTTCAGGTACTCGTCGGCTCGCCCGATGAAGAACGAGTTGAAGTCCTTCGGAAAAAGGTCGTTCAGGAAGAGGAAGTCACCCGTACCCCAGGTGAGCACTTGGCGACCGAAGCGCATGCTGAACCAATCGCCCCCGCGCACGAAGATCGACGCATCTCGAATGTCGAACCAAATGCGACTGTCAACCGCGTCGGCGTAGACGTCACCACGGAAGCGCGCGCTGGCGATCTCGTGAGTCGCGTCGAGGTTGAGTCGAAAGCGGGCTTCGCCGGCCACAAACTCGCTTGCGCTGGCGCTGCTTCGAACGACACGCGGCGCGACGAGACCTTCGACGAAGCCGCCGAGCTGGAAGCCCCAAGCCTTGTCGCTCGGGCCGGCGCTGCCGCCCGCTTCCTCTTCCCACTCGTCGAAATCTTCCCAGTCGTCCCCGGGCGACTCCTCGCTCGGCTCGAAGTCACCGGCAAGCTCCTCCGCTGTCTCGGTCTCTTCCGCCCTGGGCTCGGCGTAGGCCTCACCCTCGGCGCTCGTAGATGGCCCGGCGTCGGCTTCTGCCGCGCCCTCCTCGGTACCAGCCTGGGCACCATCGGCGTCCTGGGCAAACGCCCCGGACGCGAAGGCCAGCGCCGCGAAGACCAGCGCCGCGACCGCTAGGCATCTCAGCGAAGGAACACCGCTACGGCATTGCTTCGTCGTACAGATCGTCGGTTTCATTTGCTCTCTCAACGAAGCCACTTCTGGGGTGGATTACGCAGCGATCCTTCGACGAAGATGTCGTCGGGAATCCCGAGGTCGTACTGCACGTTGCTGACGTCGCTCAGCGTGTAGCCACCAGATTGGAGGTCGCTGACCTTGAGCCGAGTGATCGTCGGCTTGCCTTGAATGGTGTCGACTTTGACTGTCTCGATGCGTCGGTAGACCTTGCCTTGGGCATTCACGTACTCGATCGTGGTCGGCAGGAAGGTCTTCTTGTTGATCCGCACCGTGTAGTGGGCGAACTCGACGCCCTTGCTGCTCTTGGGCGTGCTCTTCACGACGTACTCGGTGTCGGTCGTCTCGACGAGCTTGTGTGTGTCCTCGGACGGATGCCGCCCCGAAATGTCTTCGTAGAAGAAGTGCGTTCCGACGAAGCTCGTCCGCTCATCGCTCGCCGCGATGCGCTTCACCAGGTCGAGGCCCGGAAGGTAAAGCCAGCGGTCGTCGTCCTTATTCGTGTGTTTTTTGACGAGAAAAGCCGTGTTCCGGACGTCTGCCGGCTGGTCGAATACGACGAGGTAGTTCTGATCCCCGCCATCCTTCAGGTCTCTTCGTAGCACCGCGAACTGACGGCGTTGAGAGCGGCCCTTGTCGTCGACGATCTTCATCCGGACCAGCGCCCGGCCATCGTTCGCCGCGTA
>Ga0111160_1107_pt1 | contig 20868 bp, 14 predicted proteins | sample DeeMarSeWOR28_12_FD_80265 | JGI IMG/M metagenome (GOLD analysis project Ga0111160, IMG submission 80265) | Myxococcales bacterium SG8_38_1
GCCCGCGCGATGAAGAAGCCGCCGATGAACAAGAAGATCAACGGGTCGGCGTAGGGCGCGAACGCCGTGCGGCTGTCGGTGACGCCAACCACGATCATGGCCGGCGCGATAAGGAGCGCGGTCACGGAAATCGGCACCACCTCGGTGACCCACGCGACGATCACAGCGGCGAATACGGCAGCCAGGTGCTGCGCGCGGGGCTCCAATCCGAATGGAGCAAACCACGTCACTACGAACAGTGCCGGAGTGAGGACGAGACCTAGCTTGCGCCGCTCGAAAACGCGCATCCACGCGCCATCTAGCACGTCACCCCATGGGTACGTCCAGCCTGGTGCGCCCGAAACTTGCGCAGTGCGTCGTTCAGCTCCAAGGTGTTTAAATCGTGGCACACTTGCGCCTGGCATTACTGACGATTCTGACCTGCGCAGCCTTTTACGGCTGCGCGTCGCAACAGGATCCATCAACGGCACCCCGCGAGGGAGATGCGAAACGATCGAAGCGCCTTCCGCAGCCGGTGGCGGAGGGGGAGCCGGAGTCCATGGCGGCGCCCGTCGCCTTCTGGAGCGCCGGCAAGTCGGAGCGCCAAGTCGATGCCGCCAAGGCGGACACGCAGGGGCACCTGTTGCTGGATTTGGGCGAGGAGTGGACGCCGTACATCCTCACGGAGGCGTCGTCGGCCGACGAGGAACCGAAGCCGAGTCAGTACCGTGCGACCTACCTGGCTTTGGCTCGCGGCGAGTTTCCCGACGACCGTCACGGCTACCGCGCCGAAAAAGATCAATACCTCGAGCTCTACGGCATTCTGCCGACCCTGACCTTGCTCCGCGAACGCTTTGCCGAGGTCGAGGCGCTCGAGTGCGCAGACGCGCTCGACCTAGAGACGCTCCGCGCCTTCGATGGCTTCCTCGCCTACGAGAAAGGCTATCGGCCCACTCGCCGCGTGAACCGCTACAAGCGCTTCAAGCCTCAGATGGATGCGCTGGTTGCACGCGCGCAGGTCGAGAGCCTCGATCAAATCACCCGCGAGCACGTCGCGAACGATGAAGAGTGGGATAGGGTGGAGGAATATCGCAAGATCGCCCCTGAGTACGAGGTGATTGCCGCGGCTCAGGCGCGACTCGAGTGTGAAGGCTTCTTCGAAGGGCGTGGCGCGTATACGCCTGGGCTCTTCGATTGGCGCACGCACGAGGCGCTCGCCGAGTTCGAGCGTCGCCATCGTGTGTATGGATGGGGCTTCATCGGCAGCGATACCTTGGCCGTGCTCCGGATGACGCCAGCCGAGACCGAGCAAGAAGCAGTGATTCGCATGTTGACCGAGCGGGCGATGCACGCCGCAGAGGTCATCGAAGATGGAAGCACATCGACCAAGAGGGATGGGGAGCCGCGCACCTACACCGACGAGAGCAGGCAGACACGGCAGATTCCCAACTTCGAAGCCGAGCTCCGCGCGCGCGTGGTCGATGCGTTTGGGTTGCAGACGCCAGAGTCGACCTACGCGTGGCTTAAGTCGCTGGGCGAGATCGGCGCGCATGAAACGGTTGCGCTCCGGGGCATCGAGCTTCCGCCTTACTACAGCGATTCGATGGATCTTCTGGTCGAGATCGACCGAGGTGATGTCTGGTTCGAGTTTCCGTACGATGAAGAAGGGCGCAAGCGCTCGCAGCCGGTGGCCCGACGGCCCCGTTTGACGATCTTCGTCGACTACAACGATCAGAAGATTCCGCTGGCCCGCTTTGGGACGACGGTCGGCGGCTGGCGTGGCGAGTACATCGAGGGCTCGGTCATGCTCAAGTACAAAGGCTCACCAGTAGGCAAGCGCGTCTGGAGTCGCATCTCCGCCGCGCCGATTTGGGTGCCGCCGGAGAGCACGCCGCCTCGGGTGATGCTCTCGAAGCGCAGGAAGCGCGGCGTGGATTACTTCGAGGTCGACTATCACACCACAGGTCCGAGCTACGCATCGGCCTATGGTTTGGTCGCGGCGTACCATCGCAAGTACTACCGCGGCGCCGACGGCGAGTTGCAGCTCGGCGGCGACGAGGGAATTCGCACTCACGGGTCCGTCGACTACATGAGCATCATGCGGCGGCACTCCCATGGTTGTCATCGGATGCACAATCACATCGCGGTGCGCCTCATGTCGTTCGTGCTCGAGCATCGTCCGCACACGCGCTACGGCTCCCAGCCGATGGAATACCGCCGCGAGTTCGAATACGAAGAAGAGCTCTACGTGATGGAATTCGACAAGGGCGGCTACAACTTCGTGCTCGACGAGCCGCTGCCGGTAGAGGTCTTGGAAGGGCGCGTTCGCGGCCAGGTCAAAGAGCCCATCGAAGTTGCGCTTCCGCGTTACGATAGGGAAGTCGGCGCGTACGTGCTGCCCGACGGCATGTGGGTGAACGTCGACCGCTATGGCACCATGACGCCGCGAGAGATGCCTTTCGACTGGGTGCCGCCGCCGCCGGAAATACCCGAGCTTCTCGAGCCCGACACGACTACGGCCGGTGCCGTTGATGACCCCGCCGAATCGGGTACGCCCATGAGCTCGCCGGCCGCAATCCCGATTACGACGGCCGTAGTACCCGTGACACCCGCTTCCGCATCTCCCTGAAAACCCGGCAAAAAGGCCGCCCTAAGGTCTCAAAGAGGCTTTCGGTCTTGGTGTGGATAAACCGGGGGAAACGCGGCTGGCTTGTGGAAAATTAATCGTATTTCCCACAAGCGAATTTCGTTGATCTAGTTTCGCGGATCGGTGACAAAAGGTGTCGGAAGATCGCGACAGCGAGCTCGGACGTTCTTTGAATCAACCCATTTGACGACGGCAGCGAAAGTTGTCGTCTCTCACTCTCACGGGAGTCAGAGGCGGGGCCGCAAGGTCACGCAGTCGGGTTGGCGCAAGAACGCGCCGAACGTGTCCGTGGGTCGTGAGGATTGCAAAAGCCGATGCGCTAATGCGTGGGCCCGAGTCGAGCGAAAGCTTTGGCGAGGGCTGTCGACGCGAGGCGCATCGGTGGAAGGCGCGCTCGAACCGGGACGCCGCTCTGTTTCACCACACGGCGGTCGCGAAGGTTCTCGGCGGAAATCAAGGAGCAACAGGCACTGGAGCTCTTGGTGCACCGCGACGGCGCGTCACAGGTTCGGTGCTCGGCCGTTTCGGCGGAACGAGTGCCCGCCTGAGTGAGCGCGGCGCGGTGACAGCGCTGGCTCACCGTCGGAAGCCGGTTCGGAGCCGGTGGCGGTAATCCCACGAGGTTCGGGTGCCCATCTTTGAAAACTAAAACTCTGGATTGCACGCGTCGGCCTGAACGTGCTGCGCGGCTCCATTGCACACGGTGTCAAAACCGGCAGTGGGGCGCGGGGCGGCATGAGACATCGGATGCACATGAAGCGCTTCCCAACTTCGCCCACGGCGAGCCGAAAGCCGCGGGTTCAGGTACGGCGAGAGTCGTCGCGGAGTCCAATCACGACGGTTTGCTAAACCCAAACCGTTGCTGGGACTCCGTCCGAAGGAGTACCGTGGGGCGACCTACGAAAGACCTTCGGTATCTCGAGACCTTCAAGTCGAGAGGTACGACGTCAGCGCACGGGACGTGTCGGTCAAAGCTCTTCCAGTGAGTCCAATAGCTCACGCGGAGGGTTAGCAGGCTTCCCGACGGGGAATGCATCGCGCCGAAACGTGTCGCGCAAAGCTAGCGTGGCTGAACAAGCCCGCCATCGAGCCTCGAGCTCGAAATCCAGACGAAGGCGGTCGTGGTGTACGCAACGTATTTGCGCACACACAACCAAGCGACGAGCAATCGTCGCGAGGCCAGCGAACTTCCAAAAGGGGCGATCCGTGCCGGGTCGCCCCTTTTCTTTTGGGGTGTCGGCGATTGGGGTGTGATTTTGGGTTGTTGCAACATTTTCGCCGCTTACCGGTTTTCCCTCGTTGACTTGAGGCGGCGACGAGCGCTCGAGATCCAGTACCAAGCGCAGCTGCGCGCGCTGCCCGAGATCGGTCGTTTCGCGGCGTTTGCTGGTCTCTTCTGACCCTGTGTCGATCGCGGAATCGTTGGGAAAAGTGGGTGTTAGATTCGCGCGCGGTGCGTTCTTAGGCCCTTGGCTCCTGTTTCGAGTCCAGGATGGCCCACCGAATGGCTATCGACGTTTTCAACGGCCGGAGCGGTCCGCTCGGTTTGTGGGCGAGGTGCCCGTGCGTCGGTATGCTTCGCCGCATGCGCGTATCATCGCTTGCGTGCGCCTTGTTGGCGGTAGTTGCTTGCTCGAGCGGCAATGGCTCCTCAGGCGACATTGAATTTCCTGCGGCCGGACCGGTCGGTGGTGAGCAAGGCAAAGACTCGTTCACCTTTGGCGCGGCCACTGCGGCGGCTCAGATCGAAGAGTCCATCCCCGAGCTCGATTGGTATGTCTGGACTGCACCGTCACCCGACGGGCTTGGCATGGGTGAAGCGTTCGTGGGTGACGCCGTGCGCGGATACGAGCTGGCCCTGGACGACGTCACGCTCGCATCCGACACGAACCTGGACGCCTACCGCTTCAGCGTGAACTGGGCACGCGTCGAGCCTGTGCGAGACAGCGTCGAGGAGGCAGCGCTCAACCACTACGACGGCGTGATCGACGCGCTTAGCGAAGCTGGCATCAAACCGATGATCACCGTTCACCACTTCTCCAGCCCGGTTTGGGTCGATGACCCGAGGCGTGATCCCGCGGCGCCCTGCACACCATCGGATGCTGACCTCTGCGGATGGAACGACGAGGCGGGCGGCCCGCTGATCATCGAAGAGATCGCAGAATTCGGAGCGCTCCTGGCGCAGAAATACGGTGATCGCGTCGACGAATGGGTTACCGTGAACGAGCCGATCAACTACTTCTTCTCCGCGTACGGGACGGGGAGCTATCCGCCCGGCCGCGGAGGGCTCTTCGATTTGCTCGACCCAGCATCATTTCAGGCGCTGCTCGATACTCTCGAGCGCTACGCGGAAGCGCACGTGGCCCTGTATGACGCGATCAAGGCAAACGACACGATCGATGCCGATGGCGACGGCGTGGCCGCGCATGTCGGCTACGTGCTGAGTGTCGTCGATTGGGTGCCGGGCCGGGACGGCGAGCTCAGTGAGAATCCAACGGACATCACGGCTGCCGACAACCTTCGTTACGTCTACCATCAGGCCTTCACCGATGCATTCGTCCATGGGCAGTGGGACGCGAATCTCGATCGCACCATCGACCAAAGTGAAGAGCGACCCGAATGGGAGGGCAAGATAGACTTTCTCGGTGTCCAGTACTACTTCCGGGCCGGCGTCACCGACGCGGAGTCCCTCAACATCCCACTCGTCAACGGTTTTCCGTGCTTTGCCGGGCTGCCACTCACCGAACCGTGCATCGCTATCGAAGATCCAACCAAGTGCGTGCCCGAGATGCAATACGCATACGTCGAGGAGGGTCTCAGCATCCTCCTCAAGGAGTTTGGCGCGCTCTGGCCCGATCTGCCGATGACGGTCACCGAGTCGGGGATCGCGACCGAGGTGGGGCGGCGTCGAGCAGAGCACATCGTGCGTTCGCTCGAACAGATCCTCGATGCTCGCGAAGCTGGCGTCGACGTGCGCGGATACTACTACTGGAGCCTGATGGACAACTTCGAGTGGGAGCTTGGCTTTGGGCCGAGGTTTGGCCTCTACACCGTCGACCGCGATGGCGCCAACTACGCCCGGACCGCCAACGAGGGCGCAGCGACGCTCGCCGAAATCGCCGGCTCTCGCCGGCTCACCGCCTCGATGATCGAAGAGCTCGGTGGCACCGGACCGATGACACCCGAAGCCGCGGATGCCCCCGCGGTGAACGAGTTCTGTCAGAAGACCGGTATGTGATTACCGTTGCGAAGGACAACGGAACGAAGTCGTTGCCTTCTCAGTTGCAAGCGTACAGGGACTAGCGTGCCAGCGAAAAAAGGCACGAAGGGGTTTTGAAACGGCATCACCTGTCTGATCAGCTGCGATCGTGCATTGCTCCTCGGCCTCGCAGCCCGTTTGGGACCATTCTGAGCTCCCGATTGCGCAGAACCAAATCTCATGTCGTGTGGCGTGGCGCCGCGACAGGGCCTTTGTTTTCGCTACACTCAGGCGGCGCCATGTGCGACGTCGGCGCGTTTGAGGTGCAAAAGAAGCGCCCACGTCGGCTGCCACAACACGAGAAATACGAATCTCAAGCACGCAATCATCGCCGCGCTGCAATAACGGAGCGCGCTGTTTTCCGGCTCACTGCACGACGATGACTGAGCGCATTCCGAAGTGGTCGGAGAGGGGGACCATTTGCTCCTCGCCGACGTCCACGACGTCCTCGTCGTACACGCGTTCCGTCGAAAGCACGGCATCAGCCGATAGATTGTGAAGGAGGATGTGGTCGATCCACACGGAGTTTTCCGTGTCGGTCACCGGGTTTGTGCTGCAGAACGTGCAGAGTGGCTCGTAGTCTGCCGTGTACGCCATCTCGAACGCCGACTCGAGGATGTCGACCGTCGGCTCGCCTTCCGCGACGATGTCCGGCAGAAAATCGCGGCCGGCATTGAAGTCGCCGAGGATCACGGCCGGTCGGTTGCCACTGGTTTCCGAAACGTGGTCCACGAGTTTTTGCGCCTGGAGCTCTTGCTCGGCTTGCCAGCCGTCGGGGCCGGTTCCACCCAGGCCGTACTGCCCAGTGTAGGGGAACGTGTTGATCGCGCCGCCGTCGAAGATCGGGGTCAGATGATTGCAATACACATCGAGGTCGACCCCATTGGGGAGGCGAGCAGTGGCGCTGAGGATGTTTCGCCGGTTCCAAGTGCCGGGGATGACCCAGTTGGTGGCGTTCGAGAGCGGGTGGCGCGAGAGGATCATGACCCCGTTCTGTCCGCGAAAAGCGAGGTCCTGGTTCTCGATTGTCGCACAGCGCGAACGGATGTCCCCAATCGTCTCGGTGGGGAGCTGCGTGATCACGCACGCATAGCACCGTTGTTGTCTCGGATCGTCTCCGAAGAGAAGAGGGGCTACAGCCGGAACGCAGCTCGACGAAGCGCACTCGGCGCTTTCGGTGCGACCTTCGTCCTTGCCTTCGATGGTCGAGCAATTGTCCCGCAAGCAGTCGCAGGCGTCGTTCATTTGATCCAGCATCGTGTCCCCTTCGGGCGTTTGGGGGTCGTCCGGCTCGACGTCCGCGCACGGAACACCTTCTGGAGACTCCGGCACCTCGCCATTCTGATCGGTCGGGTCATCCACTGGGGTGTCGAGGCCGTCTTCAAACGACACGACGTGCGGATAGTTCTCTTCGACTGCAGCCTTGATCATGTCCTTGTCTGACTGCTCCCACACCTCTTGAAGGCAGAGGATGTCAGCGTTTGCACCCTCAATGGCATCGATGATCGGCTGCCGCCGTTCCGCTTCATAGGGAATGAAAGCGCCAGCCAAGGCGACATTGAACGTGTCGACGGTGACTTCGGTAGGCCCGAGAGGCGAGCTGCTCTCGCTACAGGCCACCAACAAACCAAGAACACTAACGAAAACCAGGATACGCATGACAACCAACTTCCTCGTCGAACGTGAGACAGTAGCCAGCACACGATTGTCACGGAGCGCGTTCTGGCGTCAAGGCACTTGTTTTGGGCCCAAAGCCTTCTTCGGCTCAGGCGTTAGGGCGGAATCGGCACGGAATCGCAGCCTCCGGGGGCTCTTAGCCCTTGGGGATCATGTGGACGGCCCAATTGCACAGAACTAGCTTGTTGTTTCGGCTCCGAATGTAGCGTGCGAGCAGCTCGTCTGTTGAGCGAAGCTGTGGAGCCAATGGAAATCGGCCTCCCCGATGTCTCGGTGCGTAGCGGCCTGTTCGGAATTCCGACCCGGGACTAGCCGGAGGGCCGGCAAGATCCGGGGGAGAGAGCTTTCTGACGTTCGCCCTAGCGGTCGAACGCGCCACGATTTGGAGGCCCTTCTCGCAGCGGCTAAAATTAATCTCATGGCAAAACTGGGGGTGGTTGACGGTTTCTGTTTGCGGGCGGCGGGGACCGCTTGCATTGGCATCGTCCTTTCGGTGTCGATTGGCTGTGGCGGCTCGAGCTCGAGCTCGGGTGCTGGAGGCGCAGATGCAGGCACTGGCGGCGGTGGGGGCGCTAACCCAGAGTGCACGACAAGTGACCAATGTGTAGCCCCCGAAGTCTGCGAACCGGTGACGCAGACCTGTGTAATCCCGCAAGCTACGTGCACCAGCCAGGTTGAATGCACCGGCGGAACCTATTGCGAGCTGACGGCTGAGGTGTGCGTCCCTTCGTCGATCGGGACACCATGTGCCGGTCCTGAGAACTGCAATGGGGAATGTCTCAACGGCTTTTGCGGGTGTAGCGGCATCGCGCACGAGCGGCAGCTCGAGAGCAGTCCCCTCGACGTCTATCTCATCCTCGACCGCACGGGCAGCATGGGAACCGACTGCGCGTATGTGGCGGGGAGCTCGCCCCCGGTCAGCTCGAAGGCGTGCTTCGCCACGTATGCTCTTGCCGACTACCTCGTCGAGGTCTCTCCCGTTGTGGACACGAGTCTCGCATTCAGCGTCATGTCGCTTTCCAATGATTGTACCGGCTCTAGCTATGACCCCGCGTTAATCGCGCAGACCTCGCTGCCCGTCACGGCTGACAGCGCTCTCGTGCAAAGGATTAGCGACGAAGATTTCAGCGGTGGATACGGCACCCGTATCGAGGGCGCGCTTCGGGGCATCGCGAATTATACGAGCAACCACCAAACCTCGGGACGGGAGATGATCGGCGTTCTCATCACCGACGGCGACGCGACTCAATGCGACACGAATAATTCCAATCTCGCCGGGATCATCGGAGACCATCTGGCGAACACGGGCCTACGAACCTTCATCATCGGGATGGATGGAGCCAGCGAGGCTAAGCTCGAAGAGCTCGCCATTGCAGGTGGTGCCGAGCCGCATGATGATTTCTGCGGTGGCGTCACTCCACCATGCCACTACTGGAACGTGGGCGATGGCTCGGGCGACGTGCTGGCGAACGCGCTCCAGGCCATCACGCAGCAGGCAGTGCCGCTTCCCTGCGAAATCGACGTCACTGGCCTGACCGCACCGGCGGGTGAGGAGCTCGACTACACCCGAGTCAACGTGACCCTGACCCAGGGCGAAACCGTGACCACCATCCCACAGGCTGCCACGGGCGATTCCTGTCCTTCGGACCAGCCGGCCTGGTACTACGACGCCCCGAGCGCACCGACCAAAATCTACCTGTGCGAGAACGCTTGCGATGAAGTGAGCGCGGCCGGCGACGGAGCAGAGCTCAATGTCGTGGCCGGCTGCACGAGTACGATCGTCGTGCAGTGAGCTAGGCAGATCGGGAGAGCGCGCCAGGCCAATTCTCGCGCTGAGCCCGGCTTGTTGAGCCGCCAGGTAGTCTTCCGGGTATTCGTTGAGGGCCTTCTCGAGATCGTTCTGACGGAATTACAAGTCTCCTTAGCGTTGGTAGGGCCCGGGATCATTCGGATCGGCTTCGATCGCCTCGTCGTACCAAGCGGCGGCTGACGCTTGGTGGCCTCGCTTCCCCGAACGTGTATCGTCGTGGCGCGTCTGGAAGGAAGGAGAAGAGCACGGGTATGCTTCGGTGCTGCGGCTAGGCCGTCATCTTGGTTTGGGGCTTGGCTGCGTGTAGCTCTGGCGGGGGTGACAACGGCGGCGGAGGCGCCGCGAGCAACACCGGTCCCGTGATCGACTATGCGGGGACGGTCGGCGCTGAGGGCGGCGTGATCGAAGCACATAGGGGCCGCGTGAAGCTCGAGTTCTCCCCGGGCCCACCGACCTGCGAGATTCCGGCGCCCACCTATCCGGATGATCCTGGCGGCGATATCGACACGGGCTTCGGCAACGACGCTGTCGTGCTCCTAGACTTCGGCGGAGATGAGGCTGGCGGTCGGTTGCGATCGACAGTCAGGGTCGCATCGTGGTGGCGGGCAACTCCCGTGACTTAAGTACCGGAGACGGTTATGCCGTCGTCACCCGGCTCTTACCCTGACCGGGAAGGTAGCGGAGGCCGTCATGAACTACCGGTTCGCGTATTCCATTGGGTTCCACCCCTGGGAGGACGCGGCCCGCGATCCTCGATTCGCCGCGAAGATCTCCGAAATGTTCGCCCGCGAGGAGAGCGGCCGCGACCCGCCCTACGGGGCTGCCCTCGATATTGGAACCGGCAGCGGGATCTGGGGAATCGAGCTCGCACGACGCGGATGGCAGGTGACCGGGCTCGACATCATCGACAAGGCCCTGGAACGCGGACGCGATCGCGCAAAGCAGGCGGGCGTCGCGATGGACCTCGTGAAAGGAGATGTGACCTCGCTCGAGCGTGTCGGTATTGGCGCGGGCTATCGCCTGATCCTCGACTCGGGCACGTTTCATGATTTCGACGAGCGCCAGCAAAGAGCCATGGGGCGCGGTATCACCGCAGTAACGTCGCAAGACGCAACGGTGCTGCTGCTCGTCTGGCCAAGGCGGCGTCGCCCGTTGATCCGCGGCGCAAGCCAGGACGAGATCGAACGGGCATTTCCAGATTGGGAGATCACAGACATCGAGCCGTCGCACTTCCAACTGCCGAAGCCGATGCAATGGCTCCTCAGACCGGACGAACACTGGTATCGACTGCGCCGCCGACCTCGTCCTATCCCGGCGATCCAGTAGGGGACGCGCCTGGCGCGGAATCGCTTTTTCGGGCTCAGGCGAGCAACAGCAGTGCCAAGGCGATCAATGCGGGCAGACCCTGCATGAAGAGGATCTGTATCTTGGCTGTGACTCCGCCGTAGAGTCCGGCAAGGGACACGCATGCAAGAAAGAAGACCTTCAGGGTGAACGCGGTGGAGGAATCCGTTATATAGGCCCTGGTTGGCGGCGAGGGTCTTGGACGATTCGGCATCCTCTTTGGAAAGGCCGAACGTCTTTCGGCCCAGGGGCTTCGTCCACAAGAACATCTCGAGCACCATCGCCCACAGGTGAAAGACGATAACGTAGACGATCAGCGCGGTGATGACGGCGTTCATGGAGCGGGAGCCTAGCATGCAAGCGGACCTGTATGAGCCGTCTAGCAACTCCTGCGATCCTTGGTCGATACACCGGAGTGCTTCAAGATCTACCTTCGCGCGCTCAGTTGGTGAGCGCTTTGTGCGCCGACTACCCGCCGCAGCTTTGCGACCTGGCCGATGCCCCTTGCTTGTTTCGCGTCGTGGGCGAGTTGCCGGATCTCCATCGCGCCATCGCGATCGTGGGCACTCGTCGTGCCGACGAAGAGGCGCTCGACTACGCGTATGATCTCGCACGCCATGCTGCGCTTCAGGGCGTCGTAGTGGTGTCCGGGGGCGCCGTCGGGATCGACCGAGCCGCGCACGAGGGTGCGATCGATGGTGGAGGGCGTACCGTGGTGGTCCTGCCGACGGGGCTTGATGCGCCGTATCCGCAAGCGAACCATGAGCTCTTCGCGCGAGCCACCAAGTCGGGCTGTCTATTAACAGAAGTCGAAGATGGCGCTGCGGCTCAGGCAGGCCGCTTCCTCACTAGGAACCGTCTGATCGCGGCCCTCGGGCAATCGACGCTCGTCGTTCAGGCGCCGGCGCGCTCGGGCGCTCTCTCTACGGCGCGCGTCGCCCGCGAGCTCGGGCGACCGGTTTTTGCGGTGCCAGCTTCCCCTTGGGATCCGCGAGGATCGGGCAACCTTAGGCTCCTTCGCGCTGGGGCGCGGGTTTGCGTCCGGCCGGCCGATGTCCTATCGGAGTCGGCGCCGTCAGGGCGCCCGCGGAAGCGCAATGCTCCCAAGAAACCCGAAGAAACAAACGATTTCAAAAGCTTGACTCAATCCGAGCAGACGATCCTCCAGAGCCTTTCGGGCCGCGCACGCCATCCCGATGACCTCTGCCAGCGCACCGGAATTCCAGCGTTCCAGGTCCAGCGGTCTATTCTGCGCCTGCTCGTTCGGGGACTACTCGAGGAGAAGCCGGGGGGCCGGTACCAAAGTTGCCGAGTTGGCGGGAAGCCTTACTAGAAAGAATTCGATGTCCAAGACCCTCCTCATCGTGGAGTCCCCTGCAAAGGCGAAGACGATCAAGAAGTACGTCGGCGCCGGCTACGAGGTCCTTGCGTCCAAGGGGCACATCAAGGACCTCCCGAAGAAGGGCGGCGTCGACATCGACAACGGCTTCCAGGAAACCTACGAGCTGCTCGAGGAAAAGGGCAAACCCGAGGTCGTCAAAGCGATTCGCGCGGCGGCCAAGAAAGCCGACAAAGTGCTGCTCGCGACCGACCCCGACCGCGAGGGCGAGGCGATTGCGTACCACCTAATGGAGGTCGCGGCGACGGCAAATAAGGACGCGGAGATCAAGCGTGTGCTCTTCGAGGAGATCACAAAGCGCGGCGTGAAAGAGGGCCTCGCGCATCCGCGCGACCTCGACGCAAATCTCTACGAAGCGCAGCGCACGCGGCGTGTCCTCGACCGCATCGGCGGTTATCCGCTCTCGAGCCTCCTCTGGAAGAAGCTCGCGTTTGGCCTCTCGGCAGGGCGCGTGCAGACGCCTGCTCTTCGCATCATCGTCGAGCGGCAGCACGAGCGGGACGCGTTCGTTCCGACGGACTATTGGCTCGTCGACACTCGACTCAAGGGCGAAAAGCCACACTCGTTCATGGCGGCGCTGCAGAGCGTCGACGGCAAGAAGCTCGACAAGGTCGGCTCACGCTTGGCGGCCCTCACCGAGAAGGACGCGACCAGCTACGTCGCTGACCTCAAGGTTGCGGACTACAGCGTCAAAGGGATCACCAAGCGTAAGGCGTCGCGAAAAGCGCCGGCTCCGTACACGACCTCGAAGCTCCAGCAGGATGCAGCCAACCGGCTCAGCATGCCGCCCAAGCGCACCATGCGAATTGCGCAGCAGCTCTATGAAGGCATCACGCTAGGTCGCGGCAAGAATGCCGAGACGGTCGGCCTCATCACCTACATGCGTACCGATAGCGTGCGGCTCTCGCCCGATGCGGTGAATGACGCGCGCGGCTACATAGCCAAGAAGTTCGGCAAGGAATTCGTGCCGGAGAAGCCCAACGTCTTCAAGACCAAGAAGCAAAACGTGCAGGACGCCCATGAGGCGATTCGTCCGACGAGTCTGGATCTCCCGCCGGAGGAGGTCAGCAAGTACCTCAAAGATCCCCAGCGGAAGCTCTACAAGCTCATTTGGGATCGGTTCATCGCTTCGCAGATGACCCCAGCCGTGTTCGATCAGACGGGTGTCGAGATCGAGGCGAAGGCAAGAGACCGAAGCTACGGGCTTCGTGCGAGCGGTAGTGTTCTGAAAGTTCCGGGGTGGCGCGCAGTGTACGGCGCGACCGCCGAGCTCGCCGGGGAGGAGCCGAGCCCGTCGGACGGCACCGAGGACGACTCGCTCCCGGAGCTCGCAGAGGGCGAAGCGCTTCATCTGGTAATCCCGCCCGGTGCAGAGATGCATCACAAGCAGACGGAGCCGCCTCCGCTCTTCACCGAGGCGACCTTGGTGAAGAAGCTCGAAGAAGAAGGCATCGGCCGTCCGAGCACTTACGCCGAGATCATCAGCAAGGTCGAGGCGCGCGCCTATGTTGAAAAGGATGGCACCAAGCTCATCCCGACGCCGCTCGGGACTTTGGTCATCGACAGGCTGGTCGCGGACAAGTTCGACCTCGCGGACATCGGATTCACGCGAAAGCTCGAGGACGACCTCGATGCCGTCGCCGAGGCCCGCGCCAAGCGGCTCGACGTGCTCCAGCCGTTCCACGAGCGGCTGCAGGCGCAGATCGACCATGCCAATGAGCAGAAGGGCAAGTGGTGGCCCGATCCCGTCGAGACCGGGGAGAACTGCCCCGAGTCCGGCGATCCACTCGTGAGACGCTGGGGCCGGAACGGTCCTTTCATTGGTTGCACGAAGTACCCCGAGTGCCGGTACACGCTCAACATCGGGCCCGACGGTGAAGTCGAAGAGCCGAAAGAGCCGGAGCTCACCGAATACGATTGCCACGAGTGTGGTGCGAAGATGACGAAGCGCTGGGGCCGCAACGGCTGGTTCCTCGGTTGCTCGCGTTACCCGGAGTGCAAGCACACGCGACCGGTCCCGCTCGGCTACAAGTGCCCGAAGTGCAAGACCGGCGACATCATCCCGATCAAATCCAAGGGCCGCGGCCGCCCGTTCTACGGTTGCACGAACTTCCGCTCCGACGAGCCGTGTGATTTCCGCGTGTGGCAGAAGCCGGTCGACCAAGCGTGTCCGAAGTGCGGAACCGAGTTCTTGATTCCCAAAGGCGGCAAGAAGAACCCCAAGCTCGAATGCGTCAACGAAACCTGCGACTTCGAGCGCCCGTACGATCCGGATGAGCTTCACGACGAGGAAGAGTCTCGAGAGTCCCCGCCTGCGGCGGGCTCGGCTGCGGGCTAGAGTCTCTCCGTGGCAGATGTGGTCGTCATTGGTGCGGGCTTGGCGGGCACCGAGTGCGCGTGGCAGCTCGCGGAGCGCGGCGTGTCCGTGCATTTGGTCGAGCAGAAGCCTTCGTCGCGCACGCCTGCGCAACATTCCGATCAGATGGCAGAGCTCGTTTGCTCCAACTCGTTTCGCGGCGCGGCGCTTCACAACGCGGTCGGGCAGCTCAAAGAAGAGATGCGCCGGGCCCGGTCGCTAGCGATGGAGGTCGGGGAGGTCCACCGTGTCCCTGCCGGAGGCGCCTTTGCCGTCGATCGGGAGAAGTTCAGCGCCGAAATCACAAGCCGAATCCAGGCGCATCCACTCATTGAAGTAGTTAATGAAGTGGTCGAGCGGATCCCCGATGAGTTGCCGGTGGTGATCGCCACGGGGCCGCTCACGGCGGGTGGGCTTGCCGACGACATCGCTTCGGCGGTCGGGGCAGAGCACCTGGCGTACTACGACGCCATCGCGCCGATCGTGTCCGCGGATTCGATCGATTTCGACCGCGCGTTTCGTGCCTCGCGCTACGACAAGGGCGGCGACGCGGCGTACATCAACTGCCCGCTCGACAAGGCGCAGTACGAAGCATTCGTCCAGGCGCTCCTCGACGCCGAGAAGGTCACCCCTCGCGAGTTCGAGAACGTCCGCTACTTCGAGGGTTGTCTTCCGATCGAGGTCATGGCGGCGCGCGGGCCAAAGACACTATCGTTTGGATGCATGAAGCCGGTCGGACTCACCGACCCGCGCACCGGGCGTTGGCCGCATGCGGTCGTCCAACTTCGGCAAGAAGACGAGGCCGGGACAGCGTTCAACATGGTCGGCTTCCAGACCCGCATGAAGTGGCCCGAGCAGAAGCGAGTCTTCCGCATGATCCCTGGCCTCGAGAACGCGGAGTTCGAGCGCCTCGGGAGCGTGCATCGCAACACTTTCGTCAATTCACCGAAGGTGCTCGACGACGACCTGGCGCTGAAAGTCCGGCCGGGGGTGTACCTGGCCGGACAGATTTGCGGCGTCGAAGGGTATGTCGAGAGTGCGGCATGCGGGATGCTGGTCGGCATCAAGCTTGCGCACGAGCTAGGGGGCCTTTCGTCTTCGTTTCCGCCGCGGACCACGATCTTGGGCGGCATGATCGGGCATCTGAGAGACCCGAATGACGACTTCCAGCCCTCGAACGTGATGTGGAGCATGGTCCCGCCAATGCAGGGGCGTCGCATGAACAAGCGCATGCGCCGCGACGCGCAGTCCGAGCGCGCCTTGCAGGATCTCGAGGCGTGGCTGACCGACGTGGTAGCATCGAATGATGCGCGCCTCGAATCCGCTCGACCAGCAGATCGACGCCTTCGCTCAGTACCTCGCGGATGAGCGCAGGAGCTCTCCGCGCACCGTCGAGACGTACATCCGCGACCTTCGAAGCTTCCGCGACTGGGTGTGCGAGGAGGGGCTGCCAGAAGATGCGGGTCAGCTCGACATCGTCGCGCTTCGCGGTTTCCTGTCGAGTTTATTTCGCTCGAACCAAGCAAGCACGATGAAGAAGAAGGTGAGCGCCGTTCGCTCGTTCTTCAAGTTTCTCCTCAAGCGTCAGGTCATCGTGCAGAACCCCGCGTCGGCCCTGCGGGCTCCCAAGGTGCCCAAAGGGCTCCCGCGGTTTCTCACGGTGGACCAAGCGTTTCGCGTGATGGAGGCGCCGCCCAAGGAAAGCAAGCGCGCGAATCCATTGAAGGCCCGCGACCGTGCGCTGCTCGAAACGCTCTACGGCACAGGAGTTCGTGTCGGGGAGCTCGCCGCGATGAACATCGGCGATTGTGATTTCACCGAAGCTTCTGTTCGGGTGCTCGGGAAGGGCGGCAAGGAGCGCATCGTTCCCTTGGGTCAGTCTGCGCTCGAAGCGCTGCGGGCTTATCTCCGGGAGCGGCAAGGGATGCTCGTAAAGGCCAAGGGCGGCGACGGGGACGCGCTCTGGCTCGCGCGAGGCGGGCGCCGGCTCAGCATTCGGCAGGTTCAGAATATCGTTCGCCGTCATGGCACGCTCGGAGCCGGCCGGGGGGACCTTCACCCGCATGCGATGCGGCACACCTGCGCGACCCACTTGCTCGATGCTGGCGCCGACCTTCGGTCGATTCAAGAGTTGCTGGGCCATTCCAGCCTGTCGACGACGCAGCGATACACGCACGTCAGCGTCGACCGTTTGATGGAGGTTTACGACCGGTCGCACCCTCTGGCGCGGAACAAAGCGGGCGGTGGTTGACAGCCCAAAAGGCCGACTTACGTTCCTCCGACCCAGATGAATCACGCCGATCCGCCTGTCTTTCGCTCTACCACCATCGTTGCAGTACGCCGGGACGGCAAAGCCGCCATGGCCGGGGATGGGCAAGTCTCGCTCGGTCAGACCGTGATGAAAGGGCAGGCCCGCAAGGTCCGGCGCATCGCGGAGGGCAAGGTAGTGGCAGGGTTCGCCGGCGCCACCGCCGACGCGTTCACCTTGCTCGACCGCTTCGAGGCCAAGCTCAAGGAGTACCGCGGCAGCCTGCAACGCGCCGCGGTCGAGCTCGCCAAGGACTGGCGGACCGATCGGTACCTGCGCCGCCTCGAGGCCATGCTCATCGTGATGGACGCCAGGACGACGCTGCTGATCAGCGGTACGGGAGATGTGATCGAGCCCGACGAAGGCGTGATCGCAATTGGGTCTGGCGGCTCATACGCATTGGCTGCCGCGCGTGCCCTGGTCCGCAACAGCGATTTGTCTGCTCCTGAGATCGCGCGACGTGCGCTCGAGATCGCGGGTGAAATCTGCGTCTACACGAATCAGGAAATCGTCGTTGAGGAGATGGGCGAATGAAGAACGGGAACTTCACCCCGCGTGAAACGGTCAGCGAGCTCGACCGATACATCATCGGTCAGCACAAGGCCAAGCGCGCGGTGGCGATCGCGCTGCGCAATCGCTGGCGCCGCCAGCAGGTGACGAACGATCTCCGCGACGAGATCGCGCCTCGCAACATCATCATGATCGGGCCAACCGGCGTGGGTAAGACCGAAATCGCGCGGAGGCTCGCGAAGCTTGCACGTGCTCCGTTCGTCAAGGTGGAGGCCTCGAAGTTCACCGAGGTCGGCTACGTTGGCCGAGACGTCGAGTCCATGATTCGCGATCTCGTCGAAAACGCGATTCAAATCTGCGAGAAGGAAGCCCTCGAGGGAGTACAGACTCGCGCGCAGGACGCGGCCGAAGAGCGCCTCGCCAAGATGATCCTCGGGGTGCAGAGGCCTATCGTGCAAACCCCGCAGGACGCGCAGCCGCAGACCCATCAGTTTGGGCCGCTCAGCTTTCAGATCACGCCCCCGCAGCAGCAACCGCAGCCGTTCTACTCGGACAGCGAAATCAATGACATCCGCCAGAAGCTCCGGAACGGCGAGCTCGACGAGGCAGAGGTCGAGCTCGACGTCACCGACACCCACAATCCGTTCATGACTATCTTCGGAGCGGGCGGTACCGAGGAGGTGAACCTCCAGGACATGATGTCGCAGATGCCGGGCTTCAAAGGGCGCACGAAGCGGCGACGCTTGAAGGTCCCAGACGCGCTCGAAGTGCTCAAGCAGCAGGAGGCGCAAAAGCTCATCGACCACGACAAGGTGCAGCGCGACGCCGTTCAGCGTACCGAGCAGGCCGGCATCGTCTTTCTCGACGAGATAGACAAGGTCGGCTCGGACCGTCGCATTGGCGGACCCGACGTCTCACGCGAAGGTGTGCAACGGGATCTGCTCCCGATCGTCGAGGGCTCGACCGTGGGCACCAAGTACGGGTCGGTGAAGACCGACCACATCCTCTTCATCGCTGCCGGTGCCTTCCACGTGTCCAAGGTTGCAGATCTCATTCCGGAGCTTCAGGGGCGCTTCCCGATCCGCGTAGAGCTCGATTCGCTCGAAAAGGGCGATTTCATCAGGATTCTCACCGAGCCGAAGAACGCGCTCACCAAGCAGTACGAAGCGCTGATGGCGACCGAGGGTATCGAGGTCGTCTTCGAGCCCGACGCTGTAGAAGAGCTGGCCGGTTATGCCGAAGAGGCCAATAGGCGCTCCGAGAACATCGGGGCGCGCAGGCTCTACACGATCATGGAGGCTCTCCTCGAGGAGCTTTCGTACGATGCCTCGGAGCGCGCGCAGTCCAAGTTCATCGTCGACGTCGCCTACGTAAAGGCCACGCTGGACCCGATTCTATCGAACGAGGATCTCGCGAAGTACATTTTGTAGTGGCGGCGCGGGCCTGGGCTCTTGCCTTGGATCGGTGGCTAGCGCCTCGGATGAACCTGGGTGACTTCCTCCGAGCCCTTGGGTGCGACGCCAAGGTTTTCGAGGGCGCCAATCGTGCGCCGGGCAAGTCGCTGGTCTCGATCTGGTAGTCGTTGTTGCTGACACCCGCTCCGGTGGTTTCGTCGAAGAAGCCCATCTGCTCGCGAACGGCGCTACCGATCCCACGGCGATCGTCGCTGTCGAATGCGCGTTACATAGTGTAAAGTTCGCGGCGGTTTCTGTGCTATACGCCAGCGCGTGGATGACCTGATCGCGAAGGCCAAGATCCTCCAAGAGGCGCTCCCCTACATTCGGGAGTTTCATGGGGACGTGTTCGTCATCAAGTATGGCGGGCACGCGATGGTGGATCCGCAGCTTCGCGACAGCTTCGCGCGGGACGTCGTGTTGATGAAGTACGTCGGCCTTCATCCGGTCGTCGTTCATGGCGGCGGCCCACAAATCGATCAGACGCTCAAGTCCCTCGGGGTCGTTTCCGAGCGCCTCGATGGGCTGCGCGTCACCGATGAGCACACCATGGAGGTCGTCGAGATGGTCCTCGGCGGCAAGCTCAACCAAGAGATCGTCTCGCTCATCGCGGGTCACGGCGGGCGTGCCATCGGCCTCACCGGCAAAGATGACGGCTTCATCCGAGCGCAGAAGGTCGACAAGATGAAGACGAAGAGCGGAAACTGGGTCGATCCGGGCCGCGTGGGTGCGGTCACACAGGTGAACCCAGACATCTTGCGGCGTCTCGTCAACGACGGATTCATTCCGGTCATCGCGCCCATCGCCGTCGACGCCGAAGGCAGGTCCTTGAACGTCAACGCGGATACCGTCGCCGGTAAGGTCGCCGAGGCGCTGCCTGCGCGGAAGTTCGTATTGTTGACTGACATCGACGGCGTGCGTGGCGAGGACGGGAACGTAGCGAGCTCGTTGAGCGCCGCCGAGATCGCGCAGCTCAAGGCCGACGGCATCATCGAAGGCGGTATGATTCCCAAAGTCGACTGCGCCCTCGAGGCACTCGCAGGCGGCGTGCGCAAGGCTCATATCATCGATGGCCGAGTACGCCATGCCGTGCTGCTCGAGATCTTCACCGACGAAGGCATCGGCACCGAGATCACACGCTGATCCAGCCGCGTCGGGGTCGACGCTTCCTGGCAATGGTGGTATGTCGCGGGCTTCCCCAAAGGCACACCATGACCAGGCAGGATGACATGCTTCGCACCGCGAAAGAGGTTCAGCTCGGCAACTACGCGCCCGCGCCATTCGTTTTGACGCACGGGCGCGGCTGCCGGGTGACCGACGCCGCGGGGCGCGAATACCTCGATCTGTCGGGCGGAATTTCGGTCCTTTCGGTGGGGCACTGCCACCCGATCTTGGCCGGGCCATCGAGCTCGCCGAGGCGATCTGTGCCCGAACGCCGTTCGACAAGGTCTACTTCTGCAATAGCGGCTCTGAGGCCAACGAGTCGCTTCTCAAGCTGGCGCGCCGTTATCACCACGATAGGGGCGAGACCAAGCGGACGGGCTTCGTGTCGACGCTCAACAGCTTTCACGGACGGACGATGGGCTCGTTGTCGCTCACTGGTCAGCCCAAATACCACGAGGGCATGAAGCCGCTGATCGACGGCGTTCGATTCATCGGCTTCAACGATCTCGCGGCGCTCGACCGAGCCGTCACCGACGAGATCGCAGCCGTGATCTTCGAGCCGGTGCAAGCCGAGGGAGGGATCATCGTAGCGACGCCGGAGTTCGTCGAAGGTGCACGGCGGATCTGCGACGAGCGTGGCGCGCTTCTATTGTTCGACGAAATCCAAACCGGATACGGGCGGACGGGGACGTTCCTCGCCCAGGAGCACTACGGCGTCGTGCCGGACGCTTGTTCATTGGCCAAGGGAATCGCCGGCGGCTTTCCGCTCGGGGCGATGGCGGTGACCGAGAGGCTCGCTGGTGGCCTTCCACCGGGCAGTCACGCGAGCACGTTCGGCGGAAACCCACTCGCCTGCGCCGCAGGCCTTGCCGTCCTCCACATCATCGACGAAGAGGGTCTGATCGAGAATTCGCGCGTACAGGGGGAGTACCTGACGACCCGGCTCGCGCAGATTGACGCG
>Ga0111160_1110_pt1 | contig 20681 bp, 19 predicted proteins | sample DeeMarSeWOR28_12_FD_80265 | JGI IMG/M metagenome (GOLD analysis project Ga0111160, IMG submission 80265) | Myxococcales bacterium SG8_38_1
CAGTACTTTCAGGATTGGCTGTCCGGGAACGTGCCGCTATTGGTATTGCTGAGAACGGCGTTCTTCCGGACCTTCTACCAGGTCGTGCATTTTGGGAGAGGATACCGTCTCAAAGTCAAGCTCTACAATGTGTTCGCCAAGCTTCTCGGGGAGATCCCATATCCGTACGAGAGCGGCCAGCTGATCGGCAAAACACCTGCACTCAGACTCGATCTTCAGCCTGGGGAGCTCGTCAGAGTGCGGCCCGTCGAGCAAATCCTCCAGACTCTCAACGGGAGGCTGAACCGCGGTTTGGGGTTCTCGCCGGAGATGGTTCGATACTGTGGTGACACCTTCCGGGTTCGCAGCCGGGTCAGCAAAATCATCGATGAGAAGACAGGCAAGATGGTGCACTTTGGCAACGAGTGCATCATTCTCGACGACGTCATTTGCCGCTCCGAATGCGCCAGCAATCGCCTATTCTGTCCTCGAAGTATCTTTCCTTACTGGCGCGAGATCTGGTTGGAGCGAGTGGACGAGAAACCGGAATCTAGGCCTGCCAACCCGGATTCCTTGGATCACGAGTTTCCTGTTGGCTACTCTCAAGGCAGACCGTAGCGACGGGATTCGCCAGGCCGATGACGACGATCTACTTCGATACTCCTCTCAGCGACGATCAGCGCCGGCAGAGCCTCTACGACGGTGATCTGTTCGTCTACTCATCGACGCGTGCGACGGAAGAGTTTGCCGAGTTTGCTCGCCAAATGATCTCTCGCGCTTTCGGCGATGATGACCCCGAGACGGTCCAGGACCGGATGGCGGTCGACGATTACGTCGAGGTACTAAAGGATCTCAAACCGAAGTTCATTCATCATCCGGAGTCGAAGCGATACATTCAAAAGATACTTGCCGATCTGGGCTGCGATGCGGATCAAGTTCATTTCGACGTGCCGCGGCTCAGGAGCTCGACCAGCGGTGGCTACCTGACCACGGGCATCGCCTACGCGTGGCATCCTCACCGCGACACTTGGTATTCAGCACCCAGCACGCAAATCAACATTTGGCTGCCGGTGTACGATCTGCATTCTGACAACACAGTGATGTTTCACCCGCCGTACTTCGAGCGCAAGGTGCCGAACGACTCGGAGCGATACAACTACTACGAGTGGAACACCAAATACAGAGCAGCGGCCGCGGCTCAAGTCGGCAAGGAGACACGACCTCTTCCCGGCCCTACCGAGAACATCGAATTGGAGTCGCAGATCAGGGTTGTCGTCCCGGTTGGCGGCTTGGTCTTGTTTTCAGCAGCGCAGTTGCACTCGTCAGTTCCGAATACCTCCGGAAAAACGAGGTTCAGCATCGACTTTCGAACTGTTCATGCCGGCGATATCCGGGCAGGGAAGGGTGCACCAACTCAGGACGTGCATTGCACGGGCTCCAACATCCGCGACTTCATGCGGGCGAGCGATCTAGAGCGTGTTGCAGAGGACGTCGTCCGGCTTTTCCACGACGGCACCGAGGATCGTGGCGAGCTGGTCTACGAAAAGCCCTGAACGGAAGGCATCTTGAACCAGAACGCAGCAGATGACTGAAACGGCGCTTGTCACCGGAGGTGCCGGGTTCTTGGGCGCACATTTGGTAGATCGCCTGCTGGCGGAAGGCTGGCAGGTTCACGCGACCAGCCGAAGCGACCGTGAATCCAAATCCGAACGGCTAACATTTCATCGCGCAGACCTAGCGGACCTCGACGTCACGAAGCGCATTCTCGAGGCCGTCCAGCCGCAGGTGGTGTTCCATCTCGCAGGTTCGGTCGGGGCGGCGCCCGACCGGGCACTCGTGTTGGAGACCTATCATAGCCACGTAACGAGCACGTTGAATCTTCTCAGCTTGGCCGATGATTTCGGTCTGCGTCGAATTGTGGTGGTTGGCTCTTTGCTGGAGCCGACCGGCAGCTTGGCGCAGTCGATCCCATCGTCACCGTACGCGGCTGCGAAACTCACGACCACACTCTACGCGCGCATGTTTCATCTCCTCTATCAGACGCCCGTCGTGATCGTACGCCCGTTCATGACCTTTGGACCCGGTCAGCATCCCGAGAAGATCCTTCCGTATGTCATCAAGCAATTGCTCGCCGGAGTCTCACCGCGACTATCTAGTGGTCAATGGCTCGCAGACTGGATCTACGTGAGCGATGTGGTGGATGGCCTGCTGTCCGCCATGGAAACACCGGACGTCGAGGGCGCGGAGTTCGACCTGGGACGGGGTGAGCTAATGTCGATCAAAGAGGTCCTTCTCGCAGTTCATTCATTGATGGGATCGACTGTTCCCCTGCGTTTCGGCGAGCTCGAGGACAGGCCCCCGGCGCCTGAACGAACCGCCGACATTTCGGTTGCCCGTGAGCTATTGAACTGGTCGCCGCGCGTCAGCGTCGAGGAAGGGTTGGTCCGGACCATAGAATGGGTAGGGGCCCAAAAAGAGGCGGGCTCATCCCGCGTCTGAGCCCCGGAATGACGGCCCAGGGCCGCACTCGTTCTTGCGCGTGACGATCTGCTGGCTACCCTGTTTTCGTAGCGCAACCGTCGGAAGTGAAGAGCCATGCTGAAGCAAGAACGAACCCAGGGTCCTGAGCACCACGTCGCGATGGCGCGACGGCCAACAAAGAGCCGATGCCTCTTCTGCGAGGGTGAGCTTTCCAACGTCGTCGTCGACCTGGGAATGTCTCCACTTTGCGAGAGTTTCCTCCCCGAGACGGAGCTCAACCAGATGGAGCCCTTCTATCCGTTGGTCGTGTACGTGTGTCCGAGCTGCTGGCTCGTCCAGCTGGAGAAATACGTTGCGCCTTCGGAAATTTTTTCGGAGTACGCGTACTTCTCCGCATACTCGGATTCCTGGGTCGAGCATGGTCGCCGCTACACGGACATGATCATCGAGCGCTTGGGGCTCGACACCGATAGTCACGTCGTGGAGGTCGCGAGCAACGACGGCTATCTGCTTCAGCACTTCGTGAACAAAGGGGTGCCAGTGCTCGGCATCGAACCGGCAGGCAACGTCGCAAAGGCCGCCGAGGAACGCAAGGTGCCCACCCTCGTCGAGTTCTTTGGGCGAGGTTGCGCCACTCGTTTGGCGGCCGAGGGCAAATCTGCCGACCTGATTATCGGCAACAACGTATTGGCGCAGGTTCCGGACATCAATGATTTCGTTGGCGGGATCCAACTCCTTCTGAAGCCGACCGGTGTCGTCACAATCGAGTTCCCGCATCTGCTTCGGCTCATGGCGGAGAACCAGTTCGATACGATCTACCACGAGCACTTTTCCTATTTTTCTTTCCTCTCGGCCACCGAGATATTCAAAGCGCATGGCCTTCGGCTATTCGACGTCGAAGAGCTTCCGACGCACGGCGGTTCCCTGCGGATCTACGCCTGCCACGCGGACGATTCGACGCATCCGACGACCGAGCGAGCCTCGAAGCTACTGGCACACGAAGAGGCAGAGGGTTTCCGCGACCTCAGGCGGTACGGCGCATTCCAGGAACAAGTCGACGAGACCAAGAGGGGGCTGCTCGAGTTCTTGATACAGGCAAAGCGCGCAGGAAAATCCGTCGCCGGCTACGGCGCCCCCGGTAAGGGCAACACGTTGCTCAACTATTGCGGAATACGGACGGACTTCATCGACTACACGGTCGATCGAAATCCCTACAAGCATGGGAGATACCTCCCGGGCACGCACATTCCGATCTTCCCACCCGAGCGCGTAGCCGAGACCAAGCCCGACTACTTGTTGATCCTGCCCTGGAATCTGAAGGACGAAATCATGAAGCAAAATGCCTTCATTCGTGAATGGGGTGGTCAATTCGTCGTCCCGATCCCCGAGGTACGCGTTTATCCATGATCTTCACCGAGACCGAGGTTGTCGGTGGGTTCCTCATCGACATTGAGGCACACCTGGACGAGCGAGGCTCGTTTGGACGTTCGTTCTGCAAGCGTGAATTTGAAGAGCACGGATTGAACCCGGTAGTCGCACAGTGCAATGTGTCGACGAATCGGAAGAAGGGGACTTTGCGCGGGATGCACAGTCAGAGCCCAGGGCACGAAGAAGACAAGCTGGTCCGGTGCACGCGCGGGTCGATCTATGACGTCATGCTGGACCTGCGCCCCTCGTCTCCCAGCTACGGCCGGCACGTCGGTGCAGTCCTGACTTCGGACAACCACCGCGCGCTCTACATTCCCAAAGGCGTATTCCACGGGTTTTTGACGCTCGAAGACGACTGTGAAGTCTTTTACCAAATGTCGGAATTCCATTCGCCGTCTGCGGGCCTCGGTGTCCGCTGGAACGATCCAGTGTTCGATATCCAATGGCCGGCCGAGGTGTCGGTGATTTCGGAGCGCGATGCTAGCTACCCTGATTTCGATCGGGAGCAGGGTTTCGCTACGTGAGCATGAATCTTCAGGAGCTCATTGCAGGCGCGGACCCGGGCGAGGCTGGTGGCGCCATGCACGCGCTAGCCACCGAGTTGTTTCCTTTCTGCCGGTCGATCACCGGTGAAGGTGTTCGGCAAACACTTCGACGTCTGCAGAATGACCTGCCCTTGAAGCTTCATGAAGTCCCTACCGGCACACAGGTTTTTGATTGGACGGTTCCGAAGGAATGGAACGTGCGCGATGCCTGGATCAAGGACCCGTCGGGTCGCAAGGTGGTCGATTTCAACGAATCGAACCTCCACGTCTTGAACTACAGCACGCCGGTCCACGGTCGCATCCCGCTGACCGAGCTCGATCGGCATCTATACACACTGCCCGAACAACCCGAGGCCATTCCCTACAAGACCTCGTATTACAAAGAGACCTGGGGGTTCTGCCTCAGCCATGCACAGCGCGAATCGCTCCCCGATGGCGAATACGAATACTGCATCGATTCGTCCCTCGAAGATGGCTCGCTCAGCTATGGCGAAGTCTATCTGCCCGGTCGTCGGAAGAAGGAGATTCTCTTCTCTGCGCATGTCTGCCATCCGTCGCTTGCCAACGACAACCTCTCGGGGATCGTCGTGCTTCATAACCTCGCCCAGGCTCTATCGAAGCTCGATACGACTTGGTCGTACCGCTTCATTTTCGCCCCTGGCACAATCGGTGCCATCACTTGGCTCGCGCAAAACCAGGATCGCCTCGGCGCGATAGAGGCCGGCTTGGTCGTTGCGGGCGTCGGAGATCCGGGGGACTTCACGTACAAAAGGACGCGACGCGCTGATGCGGAAATCGACCTACTCGTCAAGCGAGCCCTGCGAGAGTCGGGGTCGTCATTTGGGCTCGTCGACTTCAGCCCAGATGGGTACGATGAGCGCCAGTACAATTCCCCTGGCATAGAATTGCCGGTAGGCAGGCTCTCGCGAACGCCGTATGGGACGTATCCCGAGTATCACACCTCTGGAGACACGCTCGATTTCATCCGGCCCGACTCGCTTGGCCTCGCGCTCGAGGTGCTGCTTCGTGTTTGCGCGCTCCTCGAAAGCTCCCCGCGTTTCCGCAATCTCAGTCCGAGGGCTGAGCCTCAGCTCGGGCGAAGGGGGCTCTACTCGGCGCTCGGCGGGCATCGGGACAGCAGCGCGCGCGAGCGCGCCATGCAATGGGTTCTCAACTACTCCGATGGGGAGCATTGCCTCGCGGACATTGCAGAACGATCCGGATTGGGGCTCCAAATCCTCGAGGAGGTGGCCGCGCTGCTCGAGGAAAAGGAGTTGCTAGGCCGCATCGGAGGGGCCTAGAATTGGAGCAAAGAAGATGAAAGTGGTGTTGTTCTGTGGCGGTCTTGGGCTGCGCTTGAGAGATTACTCGGACTCCGTTCCGAAGCCCCTGGTCGGGGTCGGTCCGCAACCGATTCTGTGGAATCTGATGCGCTACTACGCGCATTATGGACACAAAGATTTCATCCTTTGTCTTGGTTACCAAGGAGAAGCCATCAAGCGCTTCTTCCTCGGATACGACGAGGCCATCACGAACGATTTCACCATGAGCGAGGGTGGCGCTGCAATCGAGCTCCACAGCAGAGACATCCAAGACTGGAAGATCACCTTCGTCGACACGGGTCTCACATCCAACATCGGCGAGCGGCTCATGGCCGTGAAAGAACACCTCCGGGGCGAAGAAGTGTTTCTCGCGAACTACACGGATGGATTGAGCGACCTGCCACTCGACGAGTATCTTTCGTTTGCCCTGTCGAAAGACAAAGTCGCTTGCTTTCTCTCCGTGAAGCCCGCGACGAGCTTTCACGTCGTGCAAAGCAATGCCGACGGGCTCGTGACGGACATCGAGCCGGTCTCGGAAAACATGAGAATCAACTGTGGCTACTTCGTTCTCAAGCAAGAGATCTTCAACCACATGAACCCGGGTGACGAGCTCGTCGTCGAGCCGTTCGGTCGCCTGATCGAGAAGCAGCAGTTGGTCACCCACGCGTACGATGGTTTTTGGCAGTGCATGGACACTTTCAAGGACAAGCAGCAGCTCGACGATATGTACGCCCGAGGAGACACGCCCTGGGCCGTGTGGAAGTGAACCCCGTGCGTTCTCTGAACTTCCAGCCTCCCGAAAAAGCCGGCAAAGGCATGCGCGTGCTTTGCGTGGGCGCACATGCCGACGATATCGAGATCGGTTGCGGCGGCACGCTGCTGCATCTTCTGGGCAAACGACCCGGCACCAAGGTCGATTGGGTGGTCTTCACCTCCGATGGCAGTCGAGCAGAGGAGGCGCGGAGTGCCGCTGCGGCTTTTCTCGAGAACGCAGGCACCTCCCGTGTCACGGTGCTCGACTTCGAAGACGGGTTTCTCCCTCACCGCTGGGATGCGGTGAAGCGCAAGTTCGAAGAGCTCAAGTCCAGCTGTGATCCGGACCTGATCTTCACGCACTGCGAGCAGGACCGCCACCAAGATCATCGTGTCGTCAATGAGCTCACTTGGAATACCTTCCGGAACCATACGATCCTGGAGTACGAGATCCCGAAGTTCGACGGCGATCTCGGCAATCCATCCGTGTTCGTTCCGCTCGATGAGTCAGCAGTCGCTCGAAAAATCTCAGTGCTCCTCGATTGCTATCAGACCCAGCGCGACAAGCACTGGTTCGACGAAGAGACTTTTCGGTCCATCTGTCGGATTCGCGGCCTGGAGTGCCGCTCCCCGTCCGGCTATGCGGAGGCCTTTCATGCTCGCAAGCTCGTTCTCTTCTAGACGCCGCTTGAGTCGCTGATCGGTTGCCTGACGATGGGCTTCAAAGCTTTCAACCTTCTCATGGTGCTTCTTTTCGTGCTTGCGGCATCGGTGCAACTCAACGATCCGGATCCGCTCGTTTGGATCTCGGTCTACCTGTTGTCGGCCGTCTTCTGTGCTGCTCATGGGATGGGAAAGCTTCCCGCATATTGGCCGATGGCTTTGTCGCTCGTCGCAGCTCTGTGGGCGCTGACCTTGCTTCCCGCCTTTGTAGGGGACGTTTCGGCAGCCGAGGTGTTCGGGACCGTGCGGATGGAATCTGCAGAGGCTGAAGCGGCGCGGGAGTTTGGAGGTTTGATGATCGTCGCTGTTTGGATGGGCTTACTTGAATTTCGCATTAGAAGAATCGCATGAGCACCGCAGTGGCAGTACTCGGTCTTCTTGCGGGAGGCCCGGTTCACGAGTATCGCGGCGAGCGGTGACATGGGCCAGCAATTGCGGGAGCACCTCACTTGACTAGTGAAGACCTGTTTCTACTTCTCGCGGCATACGCGCTGACGACGTTCGCGGTGCTGATTTTCGAGTCGTTCTATCGTCGAACGTGGATGAACGCGGTCGGCCTCACGACGGCGTTGGTTGCGCTCGTGGCCATCACGATTCTAGGCAGCTATCTGCACCCACACGCGGGCGCCGTCGACGTCCTCCTTGGCATCCTGCGCGCACCGAGTCCCCGGAACCTGGTCGTCGCGGCGACGGGTGCAGCGGCGGCGCTCCCCTGGGTGGGTCGACTCTTCTATCTCTCCGGCTCTCGCCCATCGCCCAAGCTCGCGCTGGCCGAGCAGCTCGTCGTCGCCGCCTCCATCGTTGGCATAGCGGGGGGTGTCGGCCTAATGCTTTGGAACGCGCTCTTCGACTTGAAGGCTGAACCCGCGACCCAGGCCTTCGCACCGGAGTTCACCATCGACTTGATCGCTGACGTAGATTTCCTCCCTACCCGCGTGGCCGTCGACTCCTCGAACCAAGTGTACGTGAGCTACTTCTGGGTGAAGGAGGACGCGACGCATGGTGGGGCGATCGTGAAGCTCACAGAGGATCCCGACACCGGCTCGTTCACGGAGAAGACGGTCGCCGATCATGATCTACTCTTTCGCGTGACAGGCCTCGCGGAGAAGGATGGGGACTTGTATGTCTCGCGGAGCGGCTATCACGCCAGAGCCGACGCGGGGAAGATCTCCTACGTGGACTCGGGAGCGGTGACCCGGCTCAAGGACCTCAACGGGGACGGCTATTTCGATTACTACGATGACATCGTCACCGGAATGCCTGGCGCCCGCGGTCCTCACGTACAGCACCAGAACAATGGAATTGTCTTTGGGAGCGATGGCAGCCTCTTCGTGACCAACGGCATGGCGAGCATCGGGCTCGACGAGCATCTCTGGGGCGGTGTCGTTCTCAAGGTCAGCCCCGATTTCGAGAAAGTCGACGTATTTGCGGAGGGCTTCCGGAACGTGTTTGGGATAGCCGTCAACAAGGACGGTGAGGTCTTCTTGACCGACAACGACGTAGAGGAGAACCCAGGCGATGAATTGGATCACGTCATCGAAGGCGAACACTACGGCCACCCGTTTTACTATCCCAACCATCCTGGCAAAGACCCCGTTGGCTTTCGGGATCAAATTCTTCTTACCAAGGTAAGCCAATCCAACTATGTCGGGATGGCATACACCGACTCCGCAATGCTGCCGGACAAATTCCGCGACTGTTTCTACATCGCCGATCTCTCGGCCAACGAGGTCGTTCGGGTCAAAGTGCAACCCGCCGGCGAAACTTACGAAGTCGTCGAAGTGGAACCCTTTGCGTCGATTCCGACGCCCGTCGACATCGCGATCGCTGAAGACGGGACGATGTACGTCGCGTCGCGTTACGATCAGAAAGTCTTCCGCATTCGCCTCCACGACTCGCTCCGACCAGGGGGCAAGACGCCATGACGCGAAGACACCCGAGCCTCGGTCTCCTTCTCGCGATCGGCGTGTCGTTGATGGCGGCGTTCCTCGCGATGCTTCTTGCTGACAAGGCCGCCACGATGGTGAATCCCAGCTTGGAGCCCAGCCGGTTCGACGATGCACGTGGATATCAGATCTTCACCAGCCGCTGTGAGGTCTGCCACGCGAAAGTAGAAGGCGACCTCAGCAGGATGGGCCCGAATCTTGGCCGAATCGGAGCGGAGGCGGCGACGCGCCGACCCGGTTTGAACGGCCCCGAATACATCCTCGAGTCGATCATGGAGCCGGCTGCGTTCACCGCGCCCGCGTCCGCCGGCGCGATGATGCCGGCAAACATGGTCGCGGATCTACCCGATGACGACATTCGGAATCTGGTTGCTCACGTCGCTGGGTTCGGGGCCATCCCGAATGACGAGGAGATCGCCGCTCTGGTAATCCGTCAGAATGTTGGACGCACGGGTCCGAAGCTCGTGGTGCGACGGGACCTGTTGGAACGCGGCGAACGCGTCTTCCGTGAGAAGTGCCAGTCTTGCCACTCCGTTCACAACGGAGCCGAACACCTCGTATACGCCCCGGCGATCTTCGGTGTTGGATTCGAGGACGAAGAGTGGCTCCGAGATTCGATTGAACACGCGAAGACGCCCGTTTCCGAGCGCTACCGCTCGACGCGAGTCGTGCTGGACGACGGCTCCGTCGTCGTTGGCAACGTGATCGAGCGCAGCGCCGAGACGCTCGTGCTCACGAGCACTCGGCCACAGGATCGAGGTGAGATCATCACCATCGACTTGCTCGATGTCCGCAAGAACGCAAAGGGCCAACCGATGCTCACCGAGGTCGGCTTGCCTCCCGGCTTGTCGGATGTCGTCGCATCACTCACGCGCGAAGAGATCGACGCAGTGGTAGCGCTGCTCAAGGCCTTCAACTGAGGTCACGCCGACTGCAAGTCTTGGCGATCACCGGTTGGGTCACGCAGAGATCTCGGTCGCGTTGTTCGCCCTGACTTCCCGCGCGACCAATCGCACGGGCAGGTTGTCGAGCGGCCTCGTGAAGGGGAAGTGCTGGAGCTTGGCCGGGTAGTAGTCGTCCTTCGCGTACTCGATCCTGTAGTTGGTCAGGACCTGCCGGAACGTCAGCAGGAACAACATCCGGGCGAAATGCATTCCGATGCACTTGTGCGCACCACCGCCGAATGGGATCCACATGAAGTTGTGCTTCTTGTGCTCGGCGACCTCGTCGGAGAATCGATAGGGATCGAAACGGTCTGGCTCGCGCCACCAGTCTGGAAGGCGATGGATGTAGTTCCCTGGCACGCAAATCATGGTGTCTGCCGGAACCCGAACACCGCCGATCTCACACTCTTGGATCGCGCGGCGGAGAAAGATGGGGACCGGGGGGTGCAAGCGAATCGTCTCGTAAAAGACGCGGATTAGCCCGTTGGTTTGATGAAATACAGCCTCGAAGCTCAGCTCATCCGGCCACTCCCCAACCTCCGCCGCCAGCTCGGACTGAAGCGCAGTGTCATGGGCCAGATAATAGGCGGCCATCGTCGAGGCACTAGTCGTCGTGTCATGCGCTGCAAGCATCAGAAACACCATGTGGTCGGCCGATTAGATCCATGAAGAATCGTTTGAGGAAACGTCGCCCCTCCATGCCGCGGTGATAGTCGAAGCCGGGCACGTCGAGACGGACGATGCCGAGCGCACCTTCCATCATGTCGACGAACGCTTTGCTGAGACCCAGCAGAACACGTCGAATGCGATGTCGAGGAGGAGCCGCTTGATCTCTTCGTAGAACGACACGCTGTCCTGTGCAGCCCAGCGTTGAACCGCTTCGTCGACGATGACCTGAATTCTCTTTGCGTACGCGCGCATCGCAGGCGGCTTGAACGAGCTCTGCATGATGCCGCGGTGGATGCGGTGCTCGTCGTAGTCGCGCATGACGAGACCGCCTTGAAAGAAGTCGGCCATGACGGATGCCCACCCCATCTTGATCGAGAAGTTCTTCTCGCGATCCATCAATACGCGTTGCGCATAGTCGGGGTGCAAGAGCAGCACGCACTTGTTGCCCGTGATCGAGATTCTGCTCACGGGCCCGTACTCTTCGTAGAAGTGCCCGAACAGGCCCATCGGGTCGCGCAGCATCTCGAGCGTCTTCCCCACGAACGGCCAGCCGTACTCGCCACGCATGTGGCTCAGGTCGCGATTCGGAGGGCGCTGGTCATAGGGAAGCTCGGTGGCCGTCATGCTGCCCCAAATATACAGTTTGTAAACTCGCCTTCAATTACAATTTGTAAACTTCTGCAGCGCCAGCCGCGCTACCCTTCCGGCCATCCTATGACGCTACTTTTGCAGGTTGCTTCCGTCTGGGCGATGACGGGCATCATCTGGTTCGTGCAGCTCGTTCAATACCCCTCCTTTGCGAGGGTCGATCCGGCGCGCTTCACCAGCTTCCACGCGTTTCACTCCGCCCGGATCACCCTCATCGTCGCGCCGCTAATGGTCGCCGAGGCGCTGTCCGCAGTCGCGCTCGCGTGGCGACCCGAGCGGTTCATCCCGTATTGGGAAGCCTGGCTTGGTCTTGGTCTGGTGGCGTTGGTTTGGGCGTCGACAGTGCTTCTACAAGTGCCCATGCATCGACGGCTCGCCCGCGGCTTCGACGAATCGGCCTGGCGCTTCTTGTGCAACAGCAACTGGGTTCGCACCGTCACATGGTCGCTCCGCGCCGTCCTCGTGAGCGTGTGGCTGCATCGAGCGCTTGAAGAGAGTGGACGTCTTGCGAGCCACTAGAGCTCATCCAGTGGGCATTTTCCTAGACGAAGGCACTTCCGAGCTCATTGCTATTGTCCTACGATTGCGGTCATGGATGAATTGCGACGGGTGCTTCTCTTCACGGTTTTCGTTCTAATCGTCGGCTGTGGTGGCGGTAACAGCTCTGGAGCCGGAGCCGCTGGGGGCTCGGGCGGTGGCAGCGGAGTCGACTTCACGAGCTTCGAGTGGACCGAGCTCAACGGCGACGCGCCGTGGGCAGCGCGTGCTGGTCTTCACACGGTAGAGCTCGACGGCCGCTTCTATCTCATGGGCGGTCGTACTCCGCTCGACCCTGCAACTCTGCCGTTTCCGATCCCGGGCGCCAGCGACTTCTGGTCCGACGTTTGGCTGAGCGATGATGAAGGCGTCACCTGGACGCAGATCCTCGAGAGCGGGGGTGGCGGGCATTGGGCGCCGCGCGCCTACTTCCAGGCGGTGGTCAAGGGCGACGCGATGTTCGTCCTCGGCGGACAAGACTTCGGCATCATGAGCAACTTCTTCAATGACGTCTGGTCCAGCACCGACGGCGTGGAGTGGACTCAGCTCACCGCGGACGCCGGATGGGAGGGCCGGGCAGGTCTCCGCGCCGTCACGTTCAAAGACGAAATCTACATTTTCGGGGGCTCGCAGTTCGACGACGCCGCGATCGTTCCCGGGGAGGCGCCGCCCCGGATCTACTACAACGACGTCTGGAAATCCGCGGATGGAGCCGCCTGGGAGCAAATGACGGCCGACGCGCCTTGGGAGCCTCGAGCCGGTGCCGTCGTCGTGGTGAAAGACGAGTTCATGTACCTGCTGGGGGGCGAACGTGGCTTCCTTTGCGATCCGCTTCCCGATTGCGAGCTTCCATACTTCAACGATGTCTGGCGCTCCGAGGACGGCGCGAACTGGGAGCTGGTCACCAACTCCGCGGGCTGGTCTCCCCGGCCCGGCCACCAGTGTGCTGTCTCGTTCGACCATATCGTGTGCTGGGGGGGCTTCGGGCTCCCCACAAACCCCATGGACGTTTGGGTAAGCCCCGACGGCGCTGTCTGGGAGCAAGTGAGCGACTCTCCTTGGAACGCGCAGAGCACAGACGACATCAAATATGATTTCGAGGGGATCGCCGTAGGCGACATGATCTATACTTTTGGCGGCGATCGGGAGACCTTCGATTTCGAAGACCCCACCAACTACCTCCTGGTCGACAACGACGTCTGGCGGTACGCGATGCCCGCACCGTAGTCGCAAGCTTTCGCTGTTTCTGAACCCGATGCGGTATGGTCCGCCTCATGGCGCAGACCGCGACCCTGAGGGGGGTTCTCAAACGCAAACCGGTCGTCGGCTGGGCGCTCTACGATTGGGCGAACTCGGCCTTTGCGACGACCGTGATGGCCGGCTTCTTCCCCGTCTTCTACAGCGCGATCACCCAAGATATCAGCGCCGAGGACTCTCAGTTCTATTTCAACATCACGCTGGCCGCGGCAAGCATTCTGATTGCGGTCTCGGCGCCGATCCTCGGCGCGGTTTCAGACCGCGGCGGCAGCCGAAAGAAGTTTCTGGTCTTCTTCGCAAGCCTCGGCATCCTCATGTCGGCCGCTTTGGCATGGGTGCATGCTGGGTATTGGTGGATGGGGCTGGCGCTTTACGGCTTCGGCACCGTGGGGTTCTCCGGCGCCAACGTGTTCTATGACTCGATGCTCGTCGATGTTGCCGAAGAGGAAGAGCTCGACCTGGTATCGGCCCTCGGATACTCCGCGGGTTACATCGGCGGGGGTCTTCTGTTCTTCGTGAACGTGCTCATGGTGCAGAAGCCGGCGTGGTTTGGAATCGCGGACGCTGGTGCAGCAGTGTCGGCCTCCTTCATCAGTGTCGCCCTGTGGTGGGCGCTCTTCACCCTACCGCTGCTCCGTTGGGTCGAGGAAACGCCGACCCCGGACCAAGCCAAGCCCTTGCAGGCCATCAAGCAAGGCCTCCGGCAACTCGCGCAGACACTCAAAGAGATCCGTAGCTTCAAGACTCTGCTCCTATTCTTGGTCGCCTACTGGATTTACATCGACGGGGTCAACACAGTCATCAAGACCGCGGTATTTTTTGGCGACCGCATCCTCGGCCTCGACCAAAGCGCGCTGATCACGGCGCTGCTATTGACCCAGTTCGTCGCGTTCCCTGCCGCACTCGCGTTTGGCGCGCTCGGTCAACGCATCGGCCCGAAGCCGGCCATACTGATCGGCATCGGTGTGTATCTCGCCGCGTTGGTCTATGCGTGGCAGTTCCTCACCGACGAGGGCGACTTCTATCTCCTGGCCGTCGCGATCGGCTTGGTGCAGGGCGGAGTGCAGAGTCTCTCTCGTTCGCTCTACGCGCGCCTCGTGCCTCCCTCGAAGACCGCCGAGTTCTTTGGCTTCTTCAACATGGTCGGCAAGTTCGCGACGATCTTCGGTCCTGTGCTGATCGCCTTTACTCCGAAGCTGATCCCGGGCGCGACTGAACGCGACGGCATCATCTCACTGTCGTTGCTATTCGTCGTTGGCGGATACCTGCTCAGTCGAGTCCGCGTCGACGAGGGCGTGGAAATGGCGCGTCGCTTCGACACCTGACCGGGAGGGTGTTCAGGGTGCCCCCAGGTCGTAGATCTCCTGAATCTTCGCCAGGATGCTTTCGAAGGGGAGCTCTAGATCACGCAGCAGACCGCTCCCGACGTCGTAGACCCACCCGTGCACTTTCGGATACCCGCCGCTCAAGTACGTCTTCTGGACCACGGCCGTCTTGATCACGTTGATGCACTGCTCCTGAACGTTGAGCTCGATGAGGCGCCGGTAGCGAGTCTCTTCGTCGGCAATGGCGTCCAACTCTCCCTGGTAGAGCCGGTACACGTCTCGAATCTCGCGAAGCCAGCCGTTGAGGATGCCTAGGTCGGCCGCTTGCATCGCAGCTTTGACCCCACCACAGCCATAGTGTCCGCAAACGACTACGTGTTTTACGGCCAGTTGGCCAACCGCATACTCGACGACAGACTGTGCGTTGATATCGGTGTTGACGATGAGGTTGGCGACGTTGCGGTGGACGAAGACGTTCCCTGGGTCGAGGCCCATGATTTCGTTGGGGGGAACACGGCTATCGGAGCATCCGATGAAGAGAAAGTCCGGGTCTTGTCGGTCGGCGAGACGACTGAAAAAGTCGGCGTCTCGTGCCGTGTGCTCTTCGACCCACTTGCGGTTGTTCTCGAATACCTCTTTGTAGTTCGGCATGTGACGGTCCTTCTAGGTCTGCGTGTCGTATTGGGGCTCGATGGGGGCAGGGATCTTCGAGGGATCTTGACCGATCATCTCGCGAAGGTCGATCTCGATTCCCCGGGCGATCGTCGTGATCGGTACGTCGTTCGGCGTTCCTTCGAAAGGGTTCTCGCTGACGCGGCCGATTCTCTCCATCGTGTTGAAGACCCACATGACCAACACGCTGAACGGGATGCTCAGCCAGACGAAATACTTGCCCATCAAGGGGTAGGCAGCCGCCACCTCGGCCCCAATCTTGTCGAACTCGAACATGACTCCAAAGGGCAAGAGGATCACGAAGATCCACATGAAGGTCGAGTTGAGCGTCGCGTACTGCCGTGGGTAGGGGAAGTTCTTGATGCGCTCGGACTTCCCCTGAAGTGCGTAGAGCTCGATGAGGACGTTCTCCATCTCCATGTGCCGAAAGTCCTCGATGAGGCTTCGCGTCCGGAGCTCTCGCAACCGCTTCGACTGTAAAGACAAGATCTGGGCAGGCTTGTTGGATTTCGAGAGCACGAAGGCGAGCTCGTCTGGTGGCATGTTGCCTTCGAGCTCCTCCTCGAGAGAATGCCGGTGCTCCCGGACTCCGATCATGTCCGCCCACTCCTTGTTGGTCGGATGCTGCAAAGCCTCCTCCCAAGGGCGTGGCTCCCGCATCGCGTGCCGCAGCGCGGTAAGCCAAGCGATGTGACGGCAAATCAACTCACCATGGATCGCGTCCAGCTCGGCCTGGCTCACTTTTTCATCGGCAAAAGCGTTCGTGATGAAGTCCTTCACGACGACGCCCCAGGCACGTGACGTGTTGACGATGCCGCCCCAAATCTTTCTGGCTTCCCACACGCGGTCGTACGACGCGTTGTTCTGAAAACTGATGATGAACGCTACCGCGGTACCAACCACGGCGATGGGGAGCCATGGCAAGTGCAACCACCTCTGATCGAAAACCTCGTATGCGACAACCGGCAAGAACGCGATGAGCGCAAGCAGAACCGTCTCCCGGCGGGTCCACTTTGCCATGTCGCTGATTGAGTAGCGTTGCTTCGTATACACGTTCGGCCGATTATCGGGATCTAGCGCGTCCCGTCTAGCCCCATTGTCGCTTCGTCGAGCCCAAAATGGTCGATGTATTCTTGGAAAGGCGCCCTATCGCGCTCGGGGTCGATTCCAAAATCTTGGGGCTCGTATGTGTGCGAGCCGTGCTTGTCGCGAGTGTTGGCCCTCATGAACGCTAGCATTCTTGCTTCGACGTCTGTGGTCAGCGGATATCCGAAGTGCGCGTACATGCGACGAACGACATCGATGGGATCTGCGACCGTCTCGCTCATCTTCACATCGAAGAACTGATCGCCGCGATCCGCGAGACGTTTGCGTTGCGAGAGTGATTCGTTGATCAGCTTCGCCCACCAATCGACTTGCTGCCGTCCGATCTCGTGCAGATCAATCTCGTCGGTGCCAGCTCCTCTGAGCGCCGCGGTCAGACTGGCTACTGAGGCACAAACCTTGATCGGGTCGCGGTGAGTGTGAACGATGCGCGCGTCAGGAAATACGTCGAGCAGGGTATCGATCAAGTGTACGTGCGCAGGGGACTTGAGCACCCAGCGTCCGCCGCGGATGCCGCCCGATTGCGCGTGCTGCAAGAAGCGCTTGTGGAACTCATAGGTCGAGTGCATGTCCTGCTCGTCGAGCCACGCCTGGTAGGAGGGCACGTCGAATTGCACTTGCAGCTGCTCCGACATGAAGCACATCGTGAACACGGCGACACATTCTTGCGGCATCGTGGCGCCCATGGGGTGCATCGCCGCAAAACCGGGAACCAGCTTGAAGAGCTGATTCAAGATCTTCTGATGCTTCGCAATTCGTGGATCGTCGTGCCAGGTATCTGGGGTAGCAGGCGGCACTGGGAACTGGACCTCCCAGAACAAGGGGGAACGATTCGCCGGGTCCTGTTCGAGCAGGGCGTGCAAAATCGTCGTTCCGGTGCGCGGAAGCCCGATGATGAACAGGGGCGCCGTGATCTCCTCGTTCTCGATCTCGGGATGGCGCTTTCGCCAATCGACCAGCCTCAGACGGTTTGCGAGATTGTCGGTGACGTAGCTCTGCACCATCAGGCGGCCGAGCAGGGTCAGCTTCGCTTCGCGTTCTGCACTGGCTAGAAAGCGTCGAAGCCCTTCGCGGAAATCATCGCCCCCAAAATCGGAGCTCCCCGCCTTCTTGATGGCCCTCTCCAGCAGGATCTCTTCGTCGAGCGCCGCGGGATGCATGCCGAGCATGTTTGCCGCCCGTCCAAAGAGGTTGATCACATTCACACCAAACGGCCGGTGCGGCCTCCCTACGCGGATCTCTCCAGCTTGCGCACGTTCGCCTCCGAGTCCCATCCCTCTTCATTCCTTTCTATTGATTTATCGCGCGGAGCAAGTTACCTCGGAACCACCCGCGCATGAAGCTCTCTCGCACCCTCGACATCTACGGGCCGCTCCTCTCGCTCGCATCACGCCAAATCAGGAGCTAAGCGTTGCTGGAGGCGTATGGCTGAATACGACTACATCGTAGTGGGATCCGGATCCGCCGGCGCAATCATTGCTGCTCGTCTCGCCGAGGACCCGGACGTCAGCGTCCTTCTGATCGAAGCCGGGGGCAGCGACCGTACGACGTTCGTCCGAAAACCCGGCATGATCAGCCTCGTGCAGCAGGTCGATCAGCTCAAGAAGAAGGTCGACTGGGGCTTCTATACGGTTCCACAGAAGAACCTCAACGGCCGTCGTATCACGTTCACGCGCGGCAAGGTCGTCGGTGGATCGAGCTCGGTCAACGGCATGATCTATCTCCGTGGCAACAAGCAGAACTACGACGATTGGGCCGCGGCCGGCTGTGAGGGTTGGAGCTTCGCGGATGTGCTTCCCTTCTACAAGAAGCTCGAGGACCACCAGGACGGCGAAAGCGAATACCACGGCGCTGGCGGCCCGATTCGCGTGAGCCGCCACCCGAAAGAGGAGCTCAGCCCCGTGTCGGTCGCGTTCATCGAAGCCGTTTCCGAGGTTTGCAAGGTCCCGATTCTCGATGACTTCAACGCTTCGAATCAGAACTGCGCGAGCATGATGCACATGTCGTGTGCCGACGGCATCCGAAGCGGCACAGGCGAGGGCTACGTTCAACCAAGCCTTTCGCGGCCGAACTTCAGTCTAGAAATGAAGGCGCATGTCCAACGGGTCATGATCGACCGTGGCCGTGCCGTTGGGGTCGAGTACGAGCAGAGCCGCAAGCGTGTGATCGCGAATGCCAAGCGCGAAGTAATTCTATGCGGCGGCGCAATTGGATCTCCCCACATACTCATGCTCTCGGGTGTCGGCCCTGCCGACCACCTACGGGAACACGGCATCGAGGTTGCACTCGATCTGCCTGGGGTTGGGCAGAACCTTCACGATCATCTCTTGGTGCCTCTCATCTATCGCTCGCGTACCAGCCTACATCGCGGCACCGCAGCGCATTTCTTCGGCGGCATGATGAAGGAGTACCTTCTTGGCAATAGTTGGTTCGGGCGGACGGTGTTCGAATCCTGCGCTTTCATCAAGAGCCATCCGGACGCGCGGCTTCCAGACCTGCAGCTTCATACCTTGCCTTGGGGTTATCCCGCCCCGAACAGCGATGGCCCAGGGCGGCCCTATGTGGATCCCGGGCATTGCTTTTCGATTCTGCCGACGCTTCTCTATCCGAAGAGCCGGGGCGATCTGCGGCTCAGCTCTGCCGACCCGGCGGATGCGCCGTTCATCGACCCTGCGTACCTGAGCGAGCCGGAGGACTTACACTTCTTCTTCCGCGCGATGCGCAAGGTTCGCGAGATCTGCGCCCACCCCGTGATGGCTGAGCATCTTGCCGAGGAGCTCGAGCCGGGCGCGTCCAGCGCCACCGACGAAGAGCTCACGAAAGAAATTCGCCTCCGCGCCGGCACGGTCTATCACCCCGTAGGCACCTGCAAGATGGGGGTCGACGCCATGGCGGTGGTCGATCCTTCTTTGCGTGTCCGCGGTGTCGAAGGGCTACGGGTCGCCGACGCTTCGATCATGCCCGAGGTCACGGGCAGCAACACGAACGCGCCCAGCATGATGATCGGCGAACGCGCCGCTGCATTGATTCAAAACGGATAGGCCTGAATCGTATCCAGGGCCATCGTCATCAACATGTGGATCGCCTCGGGCGAATCCATCGGTATCCCTGCGGCCCCACCGCCGTAGATGGCCGAGCTCTTCGGCTGGGCGCTGCGATTGTCGAGGGCGTACGGCACGGCCTGTCGGAGGTCCGTCTCGAAAGCGGCGGCAATCCCTTCGCGAGTCTGCGGCCGGGTGACACACATGTGAATCGCCGCCGGATGCTGCTGCCCGTTGAAGCGCCAGCCTCGCGTCTTCATGAAATCGTTGACGTGATAGATGTTGAACTCATCAGACCGGAAGGCGAAGCAGAAGGTTGGATTGCCCATCAAACTGAGCTCGCCGTGGCTCTTGACTGCGTCCTGCATTCGAAACGATGTCTCGAATATCTGCTTGGCATACCGGAGATAGCCTTCTCGGCCGTAGCGCACCATCGCCGCCCACGTGGCAGCGATGAGCCCGCCCGAACGACTGCCGGCAAGCCCGTTGGAGGCATAAATGCCGCCCTGCCACGTGGGCTCGATGTGATACTGGTACCGCCGAAACGACGCGTCCCGGTACGCGACCACCGATGTGCCCTTGAGCCCGTAGCCGAATTTGTGCGTGTCCGCCGAGATCGAAGTAACGCCTGGGAGCCGGAAGTCGAAGACGGGGATATCGTAGCCGAGAGCTTCCCCCCACGGCAGGATGAAGCCCCCGAGGCAGCCATCGACATGAAGGCCGATTCCGTGCTTCACGGCGAGGTCCGACAGCTCTTCGATGGGGTCGATCGTGCCGTAAGGATAGTTTCCGGCGGAGCCCACTAGCGCGATCGTGCGTTCGTCGATGTGGTCTCGCACGAAGTCGATGTCGACGAGTGTGGTCGCCAGGTTCATCGGAGCGGTGGTGACGTCGATGCCGAGCAGGTGCGCCCCTTTGCGAAACGCAGCGTGACCCGTCTCGGGGACGATGATGTTGGGACGGTCGATGCCGCGTTCGGCGCGCGCCTTGTCCCGGTAGACCAGCAGTGGGTTGATGATGCTCTCCGTGCCGCCGAATCCGACTGCGCCGCACGCCTTGTGTTGGGAATTGTGATTGCTGACTTCAGCGCCATGCAACATGTCGACGGCCATCGCGATGATGTCCGACTCGAACCGCGTCATACTCGGGCAGAGGTCGCGTTGGAGCGAATTGACGTACGAGAACAGCGAGCATACCGAGTTCAAGAAATCGTAATGTTCATGATCGCCGCTGTACATCGTGCCCGAGCACCGGCCGTTCTCCCACGCCTCGTCTTCCTTGCTCGCGATCTTCTCGAGCTCTCCGAG
>Ga0111160_1039_pt1 | contig 20663 bp, 21 predicted proteins | sample DeeMarSeWOR28_12_FD_80265 | JGI IMG/M metagenome (GOLD analysis project Ga0111160, IMG submission 80265) | Myxococcales bacterium SG8_38_1
CGCAGCGAACACCGGCAGGTTCTCATAACAATTCGCATGCGCTCGGCAGAGCCTTTGCATGAACGCAGACCCCTCTTCACCAGACGGAGTGAACCCATTTGCTGGGAACTTGCGCCCGAGAACGAGCACGGTGCGGAAAAGCAGAAGCCAGATTGCCAGCAGCAAGAACCATGCTGCGAAACCAACCAGCGCTAACATCGAGGGTGACATCGCCATGATCTCAGCCTCTTACACGATTCGCGGCTATTTGTCGGTATCGAAATCGATGGGGCCGTCCTCCCAAAAAGGGGCTTCTGCCGCCTCGGCGTCGAAGCTGGGAAAGTTTGGCGGGGAGTTGTAAAGCGCCTCTAGATCGAACACATGGAGGCCCGTGCCTATCTTGGTGGCGGAAGGATTGTGCAAGGCCTACGGCGAGACGCAGCTGCTCGACGGAGTGGATCTGTCCGTGCACCAGGGCGACCGAATTGGGCTCGTCGGGAACAATGGGTCCGGGAAGTCGACCCTGGCACGCATCCTGGTCGGAGATGAGCAGCCCGACGATGGGCGGGTTGCGCGGCGGCGCGAGGCGAGCATCCGCTACTTGCCGCAAGAGCCGCGGCTAGCTGCGGGCAGGCGTGCGCGCGAAGTCGTGCTTGAAGGCCTCGGCGATTGGGCCAGGGCGTTGGCGCGTCATCAAGAGCTGAGCCGCTTGATCGCGGCGCAGGAGCCCGGCTGGGAAGCGCACACCGAGCCGCAGGCGATAGCGGCGCATGAAGTCGAACGGCTTGGCGGCTGGGAGCACGGTCGGCGGGCGGATGTACTCTTGCAGGAGCTCGGCCTGCACGACTTGAATCGGACCGTCAGCGAAATGAGTGGAGGCGAAAGACGGCGGGTTGCGCTTGCGCGCCTTCTCGTAGAGGAGCCCACCCTCGCGATTCTCGATGAGCCTACGAACCACCTCGACGCTGACACGATCGAGTGGCTCGAGACCTATCTTCGGGAGCAGTACAGCGGCGCATTGATTCTCATCACGCACGATCGCTACATCCTCGATCGCGTGGTGACCAGGACAGTCGAGATTGCTGAGGGCAAGGTCCACAGCTATTCGGGTGGCTGGCACGCCTATCTCGAGGCCAAGGCGGAAAGACTCGCACACGCGGGCCGAGCGGAGGCGAACCGGCAGAACCTATTGCGCACGGAGCTCGAGTGGCTGCGTCGCTCGCCCAAGGCGCGCACCACGAAGTCGAAGGCCCGTGTGGATCGCGTGGAATCGCTCCGAGACACGGCAGCGCCCTCGACCGAAAAGGTCGCGACGTTCGGTGTGCAGACCGAGCGACTTGGCAACACAGTGCTGGAAGCAAAGGGTCTCTGTGTTCGGCTCGGTGAGCTGGAGCTCGTGCGCTCGCTAGATCTGATCCTGTCTCGCGGGGATCGCCTAGGCATCGTCGGGCCAAACGGCTCCGGCAAGACCACTTTGCTGCGGGTGCTGCTCGCGGAGCTGAAGCCAGCGCATGGCAAAGTGATCGTCGGGAAGAACACGAAGTTCGCGTACTTCGATCAGGGGAGAGGCGGGCTCGATGAGGAAGCCTCCATCCAGCAGAACGTCGCACTCGATCGGCCACAGGTGACGTTTCAGGGCCACCCGCGACAAGGTATCTTCTTTGTCGGGCGGGGAGCGTGCTCGGGTTGCCCTGGCGAAACTGCTGCTCGTACCGGCCAACGTCTTGGTGCTCGACGAGCCGACCAACGACCTTGACGTCGCCACCTTGGCCGCGCTCGAAGACATGCTCGTCGAGTCTAGGTCGACTGCGCTAATCGTCAGCCATGATCGCTATTTCCTCGATCGCGTCGCAACCAAGATCCTCGCGTTCGAAGGTGAGGGCGAGGCGACTGTTTATGCGGGCAACTACGGCGACTATCGAGAGCAGCGCGCGGCGCGACCCGCTGACCTTGAGCCTGCTGCCGATGCGCAGCCGAAGAAGGCCAAGCGCGGTGGCTCGGCGAAAGGGCCCAAGCTCTCCTACAAGGAGAAGCGCGAGCTCGAGGGCATCGAGGGCGAAATCGAGCGGGCCGAAGCCGAGGCCGCGGAGGTCGACGCCCAGCTCAACGACCCGGCGCTCTACGCGGAACGCCCGAACGAGGTCCCGAAGATCATGGCTCGCCAAGAAGCGCTCCGCGCCGAAATCGATCGACTCATGACTCGCTGGGTGGAGCTAGAAGCCAAGAGCTCCGCGTCGTCCTAGTCTCGCATACCGCGCGACTCTCCCCTCCCAGCTAGTGCTGAGAGACGCACTTGAAGCAGGGCGCGGGTTCGCCCTCGGTGCATGGCACGTCATTGCAGACTCCGAGAGGCCCATCCGGCATCCGGCACTGGGCGTACCTCGTGACGCAAGTCGCCGCAGGTGCCGGGGATGTTTCCGCTCTCGTTGGGCAGCCCATCACAAGAAGGGCGAAGGCAGCGAGGCCCCAAGAACACCGGGGCCGTCGGAATGAGGGCAATCGCATGAGTCGGAGCACTCTACTGCGATGTATGAATGTGATCGGTCCTCAGAGAGGTCGGACGTTCTCTGCGCGTGGGCCCTTGGGGCCCTGGCCTTCGTCGAATGAGACCTTCTGTCCCTCGCGCAAGTCCTCGAATCGCACGCCCTCCACGTTAGACATGTGGAAAAAGATGTCGTTGCCCGGAGAGGTTTCGATGAACCCGAAGCCCCGGTCCGTGAGACGCTTGATTGTACCTTCAGCCATGTTGTGCTCGTTCCTGTCCGACTTTGTCGGTGACCCCAGTAGCTCGCGGCCGACATGGCAGCGAGGGTCGAAACCATACTGGGAAAGGCTTCCTAGCTCAAATCGCCGCTCTTGGCTCATTGAGCGATCGTCAGCGACGGCTGGCGTGCAATTCCGAGGTCGTACGCCCCCGCGCACGGCGTCCCGGGGACCGTTTGGGCGCCGATGAGCAGGATTCGAGCGGTTTGGCCGAGAGCTCGAGGATACCTCGCCCAGAGAACACCGGGTCGACGAACATGGCCCGGGAATGAGGTCCTCCCCAAGTTCCGCAGCGGTGCATCGTGTCTCCAATTTGCAGGACTCGTACGACGTTGCGTCCTTTGAAGTCGAGACGAATGGCCCCCTCCGCGACGTCCTCGGCGACGCTCAGCGCGGCGGACTCCGATATTGCTGGCTCATGAAGTGTCATCGAGCCGCCGCGCACGACGACGTCGCCTGTTCCCAAGCCGGTTGGGGAGGCCACGATCAGATCCGCAGACTGCACCGTCACACCCCCCGAAAAATCGTTGTTCCCGTTCAGAACGAGTCGTCCGCTGCCAAGCCGGAGACCACCTTCTCCTGTGAGATGAACCGGTGAGTCCCCGTATGAGACACCGGCGAACTCCGACGGGGAGTTGTCGAAGACACGGACCAGCAGCGTGCCTCCATCGTCCAAGATCACGTCATCGAGAGCGATGTTTCCGCTCAAGCGAGCCGCGCGGGCGAGCACCGGGCGATACTTCTGTTGGGGCCCAACGCGCCGCTGAAGAACGCGTCCCTCTTCGCTCAAGGCAAACCAAATCGTGCCCGTGCCGACCCCACCCGGCTCCGCTCGGGAATGGGGACGAACTTTAGGCAAGTCGTATCGCCCGTCTTCGTTCTTCCTCGAATCGGGGTCGAAGTGACGGGTCGCGCTAGAGTCGACGACCGGCACCCCGATGACCTTCGCCGCGTCTTTCGCCAACGTCCCGCGACCATCGTAGCCTTTGGTGGCGGGGTCGACCACGGTTGGCGAGCCCGCGACGATGAAGACGTGCCCGGTGTCGCGTGGCTTGGGGCGGCTGTCGTCGGACGGTTTGGCGTAGCGTCCCATGGCGTAGGCGCCGATGTCGCCCGCGCGTAAGTCCTCGAAGCTAGTCACCACCTTGAAGCCGGTTGCAGCTGCGTCGCCACTGCGAAGGTACTGCGCCACCACGAACGCTCGCGGCCATGGTCTCCGCCGTTCCCGCAGCGCGAAGTCTTCCGAATAGACGCGGTTGTGTTCATCTCGCCCCCGCTGGGCGTGCAATACCGCGTGGTGGAGAGGGGAGACCGTGTTGAGAACGAAGCTGAGCCAGCCGGAGCAGTCGGTCGAAGCAAGTAGAGAGTGCGTGTCGGTCGATTCGAGCAGGACCTGCGGCTCACCGAGCCGCTTTCGCGGGCCGAGCAGCCTCTGGTGGCTGTAGCTGTTGCTTGCCGGCGGTTCCTTGGCATCGTCGTTCAGCGCCTGGATCACCGCCGTGGAGAACCGAACGGCGTCCTCGGATAGCTGCGCCGACGAGTCCGTCGCCGCAGCGGGGCTCTCGTTCTCCACTGTGGTCGGTCCGCGCTGGGCCGAACCACAAGCGGTGATAAAAAGAAGCATGGACAGATGCGTTTTCGACAACACGGCTCGTTCCCGTCCCCCAGGCTGCACCGGCCAGAAGCACCCGGTTGGAGGACAAGCTAGTCGGACCGAGCGACGATCACCAAATCTCTGACTCGAGCAACGCGGGAGCGACGGGATTTCGACTCCGTATTCCGTTCCCCCGCGGTTGCGGTTTTCTTCAAGATCCCCTGTGGAGCCTACTCCGTCCGTAGTACAGTCCCGCGGACCATGGCCAACGGCGCACACGCTCTACTTCAAACTCTCGTCAACGCCGGCGTTGACACCTGTTTCACCAATCCTGGCACTTCGGAGATGCACTTCGTGGCAGCCCTAGATGGCGCGGACATGCGAGGCGTCCTGTGCCTGTTCGAGGGGGTAGCCTCCGGGGCTGCCGACGGATACGCGCGGATGGCGGACAAGCCCGCCGCCACGCTGTTGCATCTCGGATGTGGTCTCGGCAATGCTCTGGCAAATCTGCATAACGCGCGTAAGGCGCGCGTACCGATGGTCAACATCATCGGAGACCACGCGACCTATCACACCAAGTACGACGCGCAGCTGCAGTCCGACATCGAGACGGTCGCGAAGAATGTCTCCACTTGGATCAAGACCACACCCGACACCAGTCGACTCGCCGCTGATGCCGCTGAGGCTGTCGCCGTAGCCAAAGGCCCGCCCGCGCAGATCGCCACGCTCATTTTGCCCGCAGATGTGTCCTGGAACGAGGGGGCCAAGCCCGTGCAAGCGCATCCGCCAGTGCAACCGCCGCCGGCCTCGGACGCGACCGTGCAAGCGATTGCCCAGGTGATCAAGAAGTCAGGCAAGAAGGTTGCGTTCCTGTTGGGCAATCGGGTGCTCCGCGAGGCGGGGTTGCGCGCAGCCTCGCAGATCGCGGAGAAGACCGGTGCGAAGCTCTTCTGCGAGGTTTTTCCGACACGACTCGAGCGAGGCGCAGGGTTGCCCGCCGTGGAGCGCATTGCGTACCTCGCCGAAATGGCCTCTGTGCAGCTCAGCGGTTACGACCACTTGGTTCTGGTGGATGCCAAGGCGCCCGTGTCGTTCTTCGCGTATCCAGGGAAGAAGAGCTACTTGGTGCCAGACGACTGCACCGCCCACACGCTGGCGGAGCCGCATGAGGATGCGCTGGCATCGCTCCGGGCTCTCGTCGAAGCCGTTGGCGCGTCCGCCACCGCCCCCAAGCTGCAGAGTGCCGGGCGTCCGAAGCTGCCCAAAGGCAAGCTCAACGCCGCCAAGGCATGTGAAGCGATTGGCGCCCTGTTGCCGGCGAACGCGATCATCTCGGATGAGTCACAAACATCGGGCATCAAACTGCCGATCTCAACCGCCGGAGCGCCTCGGCATGACCTGCTGACCTTGACCGGCGGTGCGATTGGGCAGGGCCTGCCTGCGGCGGTTGGCGCGGCGGTGGCCTCGCCGGACCGTCCCGTGCTCGCGCTCCTTGGCGACGGATCCGCCATGTACACGATTCAGGCCTTGTGGACGATCGCGCGTGAGGGTCTCGATGTGACGACCGTCATCTTCAACAACCGCTCATACGGAATCCTCAACATCGAGCTCGAGCGCGTCGGGGCAGAAAAGATCGGCCCTGAGGCCAAGGCACAGTTGGACCTGTCGGAACCCGCGATCGACTTCGTGTCGATGGCCCAAGGCATGGGCGTACCGGCGCGACGCGTAGGAAGGGCCGAGGATTTCAGCTCAGCCCTGAAGAACGCGTTCGACGCGCGCGGCCCGTTCTTGATCGAGGCGATTGTGCCGAGCGAGTACGAAGGCCTGAAGCTCAAGGCTCTGCCACACATGCTCAACGCGCTCAGCAGCGTGCCAGCACCCGTCGCAAAGGCGATCAAGAAGAAGATCGCGCCGTAGCGGGTGAGTGGCTAGACCAGCGTCTCAGAGCTTCCAGCGCTTGGCGAGGTAGTACATCATCGTTTCGTCACTGCCGCCGCCGATGCTGGCGATGCGGGTGTCGCAGAACGCGCGACCCGCCATGCTCTCCTTCATGTAGCCGGCTCCGCCGTGGAGCTGGAAGCAGACGTCCGCGACCTGTCGAGAGACCCGGCCCACGTGTAGCTTTGCCATGGAGATCAGGTCGGTGGCATCTTCGCCGTTCACGAGAGCTCTCACACAGGCATCGTTCAGGACCTTGCCGGTGGTGAGCAAGGTCTTGCACTCGACCAACTTGAACTGGGTGTTCTGCATGGACATGAGCGTCTTGCCAAAGAGCTTGCGCTCCCTTGCCCACTCACACGTGGTTTCCCAGAGGTCCTCACAATATGCGATGAGCCCGATCGTGGCGACGAGGCGCTCGGCCTGGAACTGCATCATCTGCTGCGGGAAACCCGCCCCGATGGGGCCGATGGTGTTGGACACCGGCACCCGGACATCCTCGAAAAAGAAGAGCCCGGTGTCGGAGCCCCAGTATCCGATCTTGTCGAGCAGGTCGTAGGAGACGCCGGGCGTATCCGTCGGCACGATGATCTGCGAAAAACCGGCATGGCCTGCATCGGGGTCAGTGACAGCGAGCAGACAGAGCCAGTCCGCAGTCGCGGCGTTGGTGATGTAGATTTTCGAGCCGTTGATGATCCAATCGTCGCCGTCGCGGACGGCTCGCGTCCGAATGCCGGCCACGTCAGAGCCGGCGTCCGGCTCGGTCACCGCGATCGCAGACACCATCTCGCCCGCAATCGCGGGCACCAGGTACTTTTGTTTGAGCTCTTCGCTTCCGAAGCGATGAAGCGACGGCGTCGCCATGTCGGTGTGGACCGAGATGCCCGTCATGACGCCTACGTTGTCCGCGCGCCCAAGCTCTTCGCACAGAATCGCGGTGAATGACCAATCGAGGCCAGCGCCACCATAGGCTTCGTCATAGCGAAGGCCCAGCATTCCGAGCTCTCCCATCTTCGGGAAGAGCGATTTGTCGATCCGTCCCATCTGGTCGAATTCGCGTGCCCGCGGAGCAAGCTCATTGCTCACAAACGCGCGAACCGTCTCGCGAAATGCTTTGTGTTCGGGGGTCTGGTCTTGCTGCAGCATCCTTGGTACTCCTCGGTGAGGTATATTCCCCAGCATGAGTGAACTCAACAAGCTCGACCCAGTCACTCTGGATTTCTTCGACACGGCACCGTTGCGCGTGCAGTGCAGCTTGCAAGCCAAGTGCACTCCGGAACGGCTTTTCGAGACCCTGCGCGGCGACACTGTCTGGACCGAATGGGCGGGTGTCATCGAGGGGGTGGAGTGGACCTCCGAGAAACCCTACGCGAAGAACGCCACTCGCAACGTTTCATTGGCAGGCGGAATGATGGTCAAGGAGCTCTTCTTCCACTGGGAAGAGAACGAGCGCATCGCGTTCTACGTGACAGAATCCACCATTCCGGGCCTTTCGAAGTTCGCCGAAGACTACAGAGTCGAACGCGTCGGCCCGAACGAAACACGACTGATCTGGACGGTGGCGATCGAGAACCAAGGTTTCATGCGCCACCTCAACGCGATCACCGCACCGGTCATGAAGCTCGTGTTCCAGAGCTGGCTCAAGAGATATAAGAAGATCCTCGAGACGCCCGTGCCGAAGCCCACGGCCCAGCCGAGCTCAGGCTCTCTGCCCCGCGCATAGTTGAAGCGATGGCGGATCGCAGAGCGGCACTTCGGTATGCAGCGGCTCCGGTGGACGACGCCGTGACGATGAGCTATTCATACCCGCATCGGATAAGTAAAGAACCTCGCAATTCCCCATAATTATGCGGCATTATCCGCAGGAGGCAACCGTGGTCGCCATTGCCGAAAACATCACCTGGCTCGTCGGTCGTACGCCGCTCGTGCGGATGCCACGCATCACTGCCGGTTTGAACGCCCAAGTCGTCGCCAAGCTAGAGAGCTTCAACCCCTGCGCCAGTGTCAAGGACCGGATCGGGCTCGCGATGATCGAGGCTGCCGAGCGCCAAGGCGTGCTGAAGCCGGGCGTGACCCTCGTCGAGCCCACCAGCGGCAACACCGGCGTCGGGCTCGCGTTCGTTGCAGCGTCACGAGGCTACCGGCTGATCCTCACGATGCCGGAAACCATGAGCCTCGAACGTCGGCGACTGCTCTCCGCTCTTGGCGCCGAGCTCGTTCTGACGCCGGGTACGGGTGGGATGAGCGCCGCCATCGATAAGGCAAGAGAGCTTGCCGAGCGGGAGGGTCACTTGCTCTTGCAACAGTTCGCCAATCCCGCGAACCCGGAGATGCACAGAAGGACGACCGCCGAAGAAATCTGGAACGACACTGACGGGCAGGTCGACGTGTTCGTTGCCGGCGTTGGCACCGGCGGCACCATCACCGGCGTGACCGACGTGATCAAGCGCCGCAAGCCAAGCTTCAAAGCCATCGCGGTCGAGCCAGCTGCCTCCCCAGTGCTGAGCGGCGGCGCGTCTGGTTCCCACAAGATTCAGGGTATCGGTGCGGGTTTCGTACCGGAAGTCTTGCAGACCGAGCTCATCGATGAGGTGTTCCAGGTCGCGGACCAGGACGCAGGGGAAGCAGCCCGGCGGGCGGCAAAAGAGGAGGGTATCCTGGTCGGAATCTCCTCGGGGGCCGCGCTCCATGCCGCGCTCGAGATAGCCAAACGCCCCGAGCACGCAGGCCAGCTCATCGTGGTACTTCTTCCGGATACCGGGGAACGCTACCTCTCCACCTGGCTTTACGGCGAAGAATGAATCGATGATGCACGACACGCAGGACTACGACCTCTCCCCGATTGTCGACGCGCTGTGCGCGCACAGCCAGGGGCTTCCACGCGCCGGCGGGTCCACCAGTGGAGCGATGCTCCTGCCCTCTCGAAAGGTTCTCATCGAAGTCGTCGAGGGCCTACGCGGTGTGCTCTTTCCCGGTTACTTCGGCGTCTCGAAGGTTAGCGACGAGACCTTGCGATTTCATGTCGGCGCGGCCTTGGATCACTTGCGCCCAATCCTCGAGGAACAGGTCGAGCACTGCCTCGTCTTCGTCTCTCGTGACACGCCGGAGCAGCGTGCGGCGTCCCAGGCGCGCGCCCGAGACGTAGTGCGCGAATTCCTTCAACGGCTGCCCGCAGTGCGAGCAATCCTTGCGACCGACGTGCAGGCCGCCTTCGACGGAGACCCCGCGGCAACCTCGCCCGACGAGGCCATCTTTTGTTACCCCGGTATCATCGCCATCACCTGCCAGCGCCTCGCCCACGAGCTCCATAAGCTCGAGGTGCCGCTCCTCCCGCGCATGATCACCGAGCATGCGCACACACAAACAGGAATCGACATTCACCCCGGAGCACAAATCGGCGAACGCTTCTTCATCGACCACGGCACCGGAGTCGTCATCGGAGAGACCTGCATCATTGGAAAGAACGTTTGCATTTACCAAGGCGTCACCTTGGGTGCCAAGAGCTTTCCGCAGGATGAGAACGGCCTTCCAATCAAGGGCATCCCACGGCATCCGATCGTCGAGGACGACGTTACCATCTACGGCGGCGCCACCATTCTCGGCCGGATCACCATCGGCAAAGGCTCAATCGTCGGCGGCAACGTCTGGCTTACGCGCAGCATCCGACCAAGCACGAAAGTTGTCCTCCCCCAAGCCCGCGCCGAGGCCTTCGTAGAGGGCGCCGGTATCTAGTCAGGTTGCGGAGACCTTCGGAGGGCTCCCGAGCGCTACACCCGCAGGACGACTTTTCCTCGCGCGTGTCCGCGTTCGATGTACGCGAGGGCAGTTGCAGCCTGGTCCAATGGGAAGGTCTCGTCGATCACCGGGGTGAGCTTTCCGGAGTCGACGAGCTGTTTGAGCACGACCAGGTCCTCGTCGTTCGGAACCGAGAGGTAGCGCCGCAGGTCCTGGCTCACGAAGGGTGAGAGCAAGAGCGGCTTGATCAGGCGAATGAACATCTTCATGCCCTGCGCGCCAGTACCACTGTTGAGTATCAGCATCCCTTTCCTGGTGAGTGCAGCACGCAGATCCGACAACGAGCGATTCTCCACGTTGTCGAAGATGAGGTCGTAATGCTGCTCTCCCGACGCGAAATCCTCTTGGTTGTAGTCGATCACATCGTCCGCGCCGATCGAGCGCAGCATCTCGATGTTTGCCGCGCTGCAGACGCCGGTCACCTCTGCCCCGAAGGACTTGGCAATCTGCACGGCGAACGTCCCCACGCCTCCCGAGGCGCCGTTGATCAGGACCTTTTGCCCCGCATCCACCTTGGCCACATCGCGAAGCGCGTGCAGAGCCGCGAGTGCGGAAGTCGGTAGGGCCGCGGCTTGCTCGAAGCTCAGCTTGGTTGGCTTGGGCGCAAGAGAGCGTTCCTTGACGCAGACGAGCTCGGCGCATGCGCCCTCGCATGCGCCGAACACCTCGTCGCCCACCTGGAAGCGCGTCACGTCCTTCCCGACCGCTTCGACTTGTCCCGCGATGTCGAATCCGGGGATACCGTGCTTGGGTCTGAATAGCCCCGTCGCGAAGCGCACCACGAAGGGAGAGCCTCGTACGGCGAGGCAGTCGCCCGCATGGAGGCCCGCGCTACGTACACGCACCCGTACCGCATCGTCGCCAACAGACGGCTCGTCGATGTCTCTGAGCTCGAGGTTTTCGAATGACCCGTATTTGTCGTAGACGACCGCTTTCATCGTTTGGCCGGCGCCGTCGGAGGAATCGCTTTGCCCCCTTTGGCCTCCGCGCGCTGGTACGCCGGCCGGCTCGCGACTCGGTCGCGCCACGCCAACATGTTGGGGCGCTCACCCGGTCCCCGTGAGAGCCCTGCCTCCACCGCATAGAACATCTGAATGTCGGCGATCGAAAAGTTGTCTCCCGCGAAGTAGGGACGCTCCGACAAAGTCTTCTCCACGAATCCAAGATGCAGATCGAGGGCGGGGAGGGTGTAGCTCTCGTCGACCTTGTCTGCGATGCCTCGCGCGATCGGCTTGATGAAGAAGGGCATCGGTGCCGATCGCATCCTCGCGAAGATGAGGCCAACCAGCAGCGGCGGCATCAGCGACCCTTCTGCGTAATGCAGAAACATCTGGCACTCGAGCTTCTCGGTTTCGCTGGTCGGCCTGAGCTTTCCTTCCCGGTCTGCGAAATACTCGAGGATCGCGCCCGACTCGACGAGAACTCGTCCGTCGACCTCGACCATCGGAAAACGCCCGAGCGGATGGATCGAGGCGGCTTCTGGTGGAGCCCTGAAGTTCTTGTCGCGCTCCCAGGATTGGATTGTGTACTCGAGCTCCAACTCCTCGAGAAGCCACAAAACGCGCAAGGATCGGGAGAAGTTGAGATGATGTACTTTGATGCCCATTCGGCGAGCTTAGCACCGGTTTCGATGCTTCTGTTCTCCAGAAAGCTGTGGGACGCTCTCCCGTCACGAAAGACCACCCAGAGTGCACACGGTGCCATCGATCTGCAAAGGCGTTCTCGTTGCTTTCGCGCTGCCCTTCTTACTTCTGGCGATGTTTCGCGGATGCACTGGCAGTGACCGTGCAGGAATACTGGCGAGGACCTCGTGTTCATGGCCCAGTGGACGACGCTGGTGCACTCACAGGACATCGATGCGGTGGTGGAGGAAGCGCGCAGCACTGCTCGTAGCGCCAATGTATTCCTTGGCGGTCACGCAGCGGGGACGGGCTTCACGGCGCGCTACGCGGCGACGGATTTCAGCCTCGGGGGCGGCGATCCGGAACCGGGCTACACCAAAGTCCGTGGCCTGGTCATGCTGGAAGGCGGTGGCGGAAATCTGGTGAGCGAGGCTCCAACTGAAGATCAGCTCGACCGAATCGAAGCGCGCTTCGACGGCGGTCTCTCTGGAGCGTGCGAAGCCAAGAGCCGCGCTGCATCGATGGCGAGACGGCCTGCACGGTGGAAACGGAGCCAGTCGACTGCGCCGAGTTCGAGTACACTTCTTGTACGGAGCCGGTCGACGCGGACTCGGTGGTCGCGGGGCTCTTGTCGCCTCAACTCTTGGCGGTTTCCGAGGTTGCTGCGCCCGAGGGTGACCTCCAGGGCGACACCGGAATTTCGATCTTGCAGGCGGATCAGAACGGCATCGAGGGCAACAACGCGTTGAACGAGGTGCCCGAGCTCGCGGAGCTCACCCTCTTGCTCGGCAGCGAGCCCGCCACCTCGGTGGCCTTGATCGGCTTGTTCCTGGACGACGACGGCGCGGCCGCAGCGGCCGCCAGCTTCGTAGCGACACCGCTCCGCACGATCGGCGAAACCGTGGACGGCGTGCGCACCTGGCTGAACTAGGGTGACCCGATGCCCGACAGCGTGCTGACAGACAACGGCCCCAAGCCGACGGACACCACCGACCGCTGGGGCGTCGAGGTCGAGTCCACGGATCTCGAAGGGCACATGATGCCGAGCTTCTACCAGGGGCAAACCAAATTTTTCGGATTGGTACTATCCGGCCTCTTGGCTCGGGGTCGTCTCGGGCATGGGATTCGATACCAGGCCGCTTTCAGCGCCACCGCCCGAGGGCTGCGGCCGCAGCGGCATCGAGGACACTACGCAGGCGCGAAGCGTGAACATCCCCGTGATCGCCTTTGGCGCCAGCAATGGAGGAGTCCCCGTGCCAGGTCGCATGCTCGGCTACGCGGACTCCCTCGGAACCTGCACCGCGCCGAGCTGCGACGGCAGCACGCGCGCGTGGTCGAACGCGAGCAGCCGAGCATCGCATTCCCGACCTTCGGCGATGCGGCAGGCGGATTCGAGCTGTTCATCTCGGAGGGCTACAGTCATGTGGATATCGTGTCCGCAGAGGACGACCAGACCAACAACGTCGTCGCGCCGCTTCTAGCGTTCATCGAGCGGAACCTGGAATAGCCGCTTCTGCAGCGCTATTCGTCGGTGTCCGCGTCGTCTTCGTACTCTTCTACGGCGTGGATACGGTCTTGGGGTTCGCCGTCTTGGTCCAGATGGGCGTTCGCGGCGCCATACCGATAGACCAGGCGGCCGCCGGCCTCGCCAGCACGGAGCCCGAATGCCAGGGTCACCGCGCTTGCAACGATGGAGAAGATCATGATGGCGTTTCGCAGGTCGCCCTCGCCCAGGAACAGGGGCATCATCGTCAGGGCGAGCACGACGGCGCTCGTCCACGTGAAGAGCTCCGCCGCTTCTTCGTGGGCGTCGATGTGGCGTTCTGCGACGATCTCCTCGACCCGCTCTTCGTCGGCCTCGCCAGTGTTCATGGCGAGCAGTGCCGAGCCAAACATAACCGACTGGAGCAGGACGACGATCATCCAGGTGCGACGATCGAGCCAACCACGCATATACGCAAGGGCAATGCCGCCCACGATGAACGGCATCAATGCGGCCAGAGCGAGTGGCAGATGAACGATTCGCGGATGAAACAGCAGTTGGTCCATGGGGATTGATCGCCTTTCTACCCCAGTTGAATCGCCAGACACGAGGATCGGCCTGGAGGCTGGTACAGCCGACGTATATTCCCCGCCACGCAAGGCCGCTAGCCGCAGGAGATCGTCCTTCCAAAACCCTTCCCAGGTTCGATTTCAAGCAACCGAGCGTATGAAGTGCCGATATCCAGGCATGTCACTTCCGCGACGCGTTCTCCCCAACCAAACGTACCTGATCACCCGGCGCTGCCTCGGCCGAAGGTTCCTGTTGCGCCCGGACGATTCGCTCAACGACGCGTTCGTCTACTGCCTGGCCCTGGCTGCCGAAAAGCATAGCGTCGAAGTCCATGCGCTATGTGCGATGAGTAATCACTACCATCTTATCATCACCGATACCGATGGAGTGCTCCCGGACTTTATGGCCTGGCTCAATCGACAGCTTGCGATGTGCGTCAAGCGACTCCGTCGCTGGGAGGAAGTGGTGTGGGAGCCGAACGTGGCCTACAGTGCCGTGGAGCTCACCGGCCCTTCCGAAGTGCTCGATAAGGTCGCCTACGTGAGCTTGAATCCGGTCAGCGCGGCGCTTGTGCCCTACCCAGAACGATGGCCAGGCGCAGTGAGCACGCTCGAGACACTGAGTGCGGGCGGCATCAAGGCCGAGCGCCCGTCCGTATGGTTCAAAGATAGCGCGCCTGGGGTTGTGCACCTTGCTTTGAGCACTCCGCCCTGTTTCTCGGAGCAGACGGACTACCTCCAAGCGCTCGAGACGGTGCTCGATAGCCGGCTCTTGCTGTTGCATACCGAACGTCGGCGCAAAGGACTTAGGTATCTGGGTAGCGCTCGCGTGCGTAGGACCTTGGTGACCGATCAGCCCCGCAACAAGAAGGAGCGCTTCGGCCGCAGTCCCGCGTTTTCGGCGCTAACTCAAAACGCATGGCGACTCGCGATCCAACGCCTCCGGGCCTTCCGCCTCGCGTACCGGGAGGCGTATCGCGTGTGGCGAGGAGGACATCGACGGGTCGCGTTCCCGGCGGGCACCTGGTGGGTCGTCAGGTGCGCCGGCGCGGCTGCGGCGACGTAGCGAGCTGAAAGCCCGGCAGACTGTGTGAGGGCCCATTGGGCCCGTGACTCGGCTCCGGCCAGGCGAGACGACCGCTTCATGGCGGCATGTCGCTATCATGGGTTGCGATGAATGACACCGTTCAGCTCAACTGGCCTTACTGCCTTGAGAGCGTCGAGGTCTACATCGATCCGCAGAGCGAAGGGGAGCTGATTCGGGACTGCGAGGTTTGCTGCCGCCCTTGGTGGCTACAGGTCAGTCGCGACGAGGAAAGGAACCCATCTGTCCGCGTCTTCCGCGCCTAATAGTCCACGCGATGCGGGAATCGAGGGCAAATCAAATCTGAGAAGGTCGTCGGACGAGGGCAAATTGAATCTGGAAAGGGCGTTGGGCGGGACGCGGTCAAATCTAACCTGGGAAGGTTGTTGGGGAAGGTTGTTGGGGGTGGGACGCGGTCAAATCTAACCTGGGAAGGTTGTTGGGGGTTTGTTCTCCGTGGGGGGGTGGTACGCTTCGGACTCTGGATTAGGAAGAGCCAGCTCGGATGATTTCCTACGAGGACAGCATCGTCATCGCAGCGCCCGTGAGTGAGGTGTTCTCGTATGCGACTGACCTCAGGACGATGCCAGATTGGATCCAGGGGCTGGTCGAGGTTCGCGATGTGATTGGGACCGGGGAAGGGCAACAGTGCGAGTGGACGTTCAAGATGATCGGGGTCTTGCTTCGTGGCCAAGCAGTCGTCGTGGAGAGCGTAGAAAACGAGACGGCCACTCATCAAACCATCGGGATGCTCGCAGCGACATGGACGAACACCTTCGAGCCCGATGAAATCGGCACCAAAATAACAATCGGGGTCGAATATACACTTCCGGTGCCCGTGCTTGGCCGGCTGGCGGAGCACCTGACAGTGCGCCGCATGCGTCGAGACCTCGGCTCCTCGCTCTTGAACCTCAAGGAACTGCTCGAAGGATAAAGCAGCCCAATGCTGACAGCGGCTTGGAAAACGTCGACAATCGCGCCGTGACACCGCTTCGTGACCGGCCGTTCGACGCGTTCTTGGTGTTTTGGTTCGCGCTCTTTGCGGTCTCGTCGCTCGTATTCGAGCCGTTCATCGTCTTCGACGTCGATCTCTCGACCACCACCGACCCCTTTGGCCAAACCTGGCACTGGTACGCGAGCTCGTTCGATCCGATCTTCCTCGATACACCACTCTGGCTCCGCATCATGTGCGGGATCGACGCATTCGTGTTCGGACCCTTCTACCTCGTGCTCATCTATGCGCTGTCGCGTGCCCGGAGTTGGATTCGGATTCCGGCGCTCCTCTACGGCGCTGCCATCGTCTATTCGACCGCGGTGTACTTCGGTTACGAGGTCCTCGACGCCGCCAACCGCACGCAAGCCAATCTTCTGGCTGTGTTCCTCATCAACATCCCCTTCACAATCGTTCCCCTGCTGCTCCTTTGGAGAATGAGAAACGCGCCGGCTTTCGAGTGAGCGCGGCGGGCTGGCCCCGTCGCCTGTTCGCGCGGTGTCGGAGCGACTAAGCTCTCGTCATGTCCCGCCTCCGTGTCATCGCCGTAGGTCTCGCATTGGTCGCCGCAGCTTGTGCTGCGGAACCGGACGTTTCGCAGTCGCAGCCGTCGCCCGATGCTCTCGCGACCGCCCTCCGCCCCCAACAAGCTCCCGAGTACTACGTCGATCAAGCGAACAAGTACTTCGACACGCTCGACACCAGCGCCGACCCCGCCAGCGTGCCCAACTACTCGTTGCTCGTCGCGAGGTGGGAGTTGCCGCCCTGGCTTTGGCTCACCGGGTATGGTCGCGAGAACATGAAGCTCACCACGGACCTGGCTGTTTCATTCGAGCCCTCGACCGTTCCCACGCGCGACTGTCGTGCATTCGCCGTTCAGCCGTTCGCCCGATGCTACGTGTCCTTCGAGTACGAAGCGGGCGACTGCCCCATCTACGAAGAGTTCGTGTTCAACGATCAGGGGGAAATCACATTCATCGAAGCATGGTCGGACCAGCCGGGTCTCCTGCCCATGTCGGATCCAAACGATCGTTGGGCCGAGGGCCCCGACGTGCAGCGCCTGTCGACTCGAGTTCCCGGTTTGGGCAACGAGGTCGGCCTCATCGATCTCGATTCCGAGGCGATGCAGGAGGCCGCCTCCGAAGATCCGGAGATCGCCGACTTCGTGCGTCGTGCCGAGGACTTTTGGGCGGCGTGGCTCGAGGCCAGCGACGAAGCGGGACCGGACTACTACGCACGCGGATGCGGCTGGCTGGAATGATTCCCGGGGCAGCAGATTGACCGAGACATACGAAAGCTGGCGCCAACGCGCCGAGGCGAAGGCGGAGCAGGTCGGGGTCGACGCGTGGCGCGGGGATCCCGAGTCATCCGTATACGATGCCGTGCTGCTCCGGCGGCACACCCACGAGCTCACTCGCACGCGCGAGGCGGGCAGAGCCATGGAGCTCGTGCCCTTGCTGCGTGAGGCCCTCTACCGACATCTCGGCGAGCTTGCCGACCCGCGGCTCTACGCAGCGACGCCGCTCGGAACCAAGTACCTCGTCGAGGCGTTTTATGAGGAAGCGCTTGCGTGCATCGCCTACCTCGCGGACCCGGCGCAGACCGGGCTCGACCCCGAGTTCACGCTTGCGGGTTTCAAACGGGCGTCGCACATCTTTGGTCGCTCGGCGCTGCTGCTTTCGGGCGGTGCCTCCCTTGGCTTCTTTCATCTCGGCGTCGTCAAGGCGCTTTGCGAGCAGAGCCTCTTGCCCGATGTGCTCTCCGGGGCCTCGATGGGCGCGCTCATCGCATGCGGGGTGGGCGTTCGCACCGATGAAGAGCTCAAAGCGCTCTTCGAAGACCCGAGCGTCATTCGAACCGATGCGCTCAAGCGACTCTCGCCCAAGCGGGCAGCCAAGGAGCGGGCCCTCTACGATCCTGCTCGCCTCGAAGAGGTCGTGCTCAACAACTGCGGCGACCTCACCTTCGAAGAAGCCCATTCGCGCACCGGGCGCACCGTGAGCATCAGCGTTTCACCTACTCGCGAGCGCCAAAAACCCCGCGTGCTCTGCTACTATACGACGCCCAACGTCTTGATGACGAGCGCAGCTGTGGCCTCTGCCGCAATCCCTGGTGCATTCCCAGCGACGACGCTCCGCCAACGATTGCCATCAGGCCAAGTGGCTCCGTACATGGGCACCGAAACCTGGATCGACGGATCGCTCAAAGGCGATCTCCCGATGCGCCGTTTGAGCCGGCTTCACAACGTCAATCACTTCATCGTCAGCCAGGCCAACCCGCACGTCGCGCCCATTCGCCGCATGACACGCAGGCGTGGAGCGCCCGGTCTCCCCGGAATCGTCGCATCGAGCGTTCGCACACAAGTCGCCCATCAACTCGAGCTCGCCCGTGACCTCAGTCGCCGCACGCCTCTCTATAGCGCCCTCGACGTCGCTCAATCCCTCGCGGGTCAACCCTACGGCGGCGACATCGACATCCATCCCCGCTTCCGCCCGACCGCGCTGCTCCGCGCCATGTCCAACATCTCCCACGCGGAGCTCCTGCAGCACATCAAAGAGGGTGAGCGCGCAACCTGGCCGATGCTTGCCCGTGTTCGCGACCAAACCTGCGTCTCGCGAGCCCTCTACGCAGCGATTCGACGCCTGTCCTCGGCTGAATGAGAGCAGCGTTGCTCGCGCAAAGATTGCGCTTGCGTCGCCTTGCAGCTTGCGCTCGCGAACCGCACCCTCCCACAGAGTGACACGACAAGGTCAAGCTCGTTCGACCTCGACGCCAACCGGGTCAGCCGCCCAACGGCAGGAGCTCTTTCTCGATTTGAAAGGCCGCGGGCGCATGCGTGTGGTCGAGTATGCGGGGCCCGCGGGCGCACCCACGCTGATGCTGCTCCACGGCCTCGCTGCCACGGGCGCACTCAATTGGCTCACCGCGTTCGACGACCTCGCCGAGCGCTACCATCTCCTGGCCGTAGATCACCGGGGTCATGGCTATGGGATCCCGACGCGTCGTTTTCGACTGAAGGACTGCGCAGACGACGCCGTTGCCGCGGCTGACGCGCTCGGCGTCCGTAACTTCATCGCCGTCGGCTATTCGATGGGCGGACCCATCGCGAAGCTTTGCTGGAGCCGGCATCCAGGGCGGGTACGAGGCTTGGTGCTCTGTGCGACCGCGAGACACTTCACTCCGGAACGCTATCCGGTCCTGACGCGGGCGGTTCTGCCCGGTGCCGTGCTCGGTGCGCGCTTGGCGCCGAAGCTCGTCCGCAGCCAAATCATCGAAGGAATGCTCAGAGACGTTCCTTCGCAAACGGCCAGGGAGTTCGTGCGAAAAGAGATGGCAGTCGCCGATCCCGCTGCGCTCGCCGAAGCAACGCGCGCGGTCCTTCGGTTCTCGTCGCGCAACTGGGCTTCAGACATCGAAGTGCCAACCGCCGTCGTCGTCACGACCCGCGACAAGATCGTCCCAACCCGCCGCCAGTACAGGCTCGCGGCGGCAATTCCCGGGGCCAAGCGATTCGAGGTGGACGGCGACCATTTCGCGTGCGCGGATCGGCAGACCGATTTCGTGCAGAAGCTCCTCGCCGCCTGCGACTACGTGAACACCACCGCTGCTTAGCGCGGCCCGCCGTCACGTACCACAGAACGTCTGCTGAACGACTTCCTCGGGTCGCGGCGGTGCGGCGTACCGCTCCCGTGAGCCCTGGTCATCGAAGGGTGACGCGAGGACCGCCAATAGCTCCTCGAACGGCTCGAAATCGTTCCCCGTAACGGCCGCGTTGATCGCCTCTTCGACTCGGTGATTACGCGGGATGAACGCGGGGTTCACCGACCGCATATCGCTCCGACATTCCTCTGGAGACCGTGCTTCGCGCTCGAGGCGGTCTCTCCACGTAGCGGCCCATTCGTCGAAGGCCGCAGGATCCTCGAACAGGCGACGCACTACCCCGTCATTTGCTTCGCTCGCTCCGACGATCTCCGAGAGCCCGCGGAACGTAAGCGTGAAGTCAGCTCGATTCTCGGCCATCCGCGCCAGAAGGTTCTGCGCGAGCGCGTCATCCCCCTCCTGCGTGTCGCTGAGCCCGAGCTTTCGCTGCAACCCCGCTCGATAGAACGACTCGAACCGTTCGGGAAAGGTCCCGAGGAGCTCTTCCGCCAAGGCGATGGCCCTCTCTGGTTTCTCGGCGATCAGTGGAAGCAGCGCATTCGCGAGGCCAACGAGGTTCCACTGCGCAATGGCCGGCTGATTGCCGTACGCGTACCGCCCCCAGCGATCGATCGAGCTGTAGACTGTTTCGGGGTGATAGGAATCCATGAACGCACAAGGCCCGTAGTCGATGGTTTCGCCCGCGATCGACATGTTGTCCGTGTTCATCACGCCATGAATGAAACCCACGAGCTGCCACCGTGCGATCAGCTCCGCTTGCCGTTCCATCACCTCCGCGAGCAGAGCGAGGATCGGGTTGTCGGCCTTCGATGCCTCGGGGAAGTGCCGTGTGATCACGTGGTCGGCAAGCAAACGCAGCGCCTCCTCGTCGCGCCGTGCGGCAAAAAACTGAAACGTCCCCACCCGGATGTGGCTCTGCGCGATGCGGGTCAACACTGCGCCTGGCAGATAGGTCTCGCGTAGAATCTGCTCGCCCGTCGCCACCGCTGCCAAAGAGCGAGTGGTCGGGATCCCCAGCGCCCACATCGCTTCGCTGATGATGTACTCGCGCAGCACCGGGCCAAGCCCCGCTCGCCCATCTCCATTTCGCGAAAAAGGCGTTGGTCCAGAGCCTTTGAGTTGCACATCACGGTGAACGCCATCCCGATCGACGACCTCGCCAAGAAGAATGGCCCGCCCGTCGCC
>Ga0111160_1127_pt1 | contig 20325 bp, 16 predicted proteins | sample DeeMarSeWOR28_12_FD_80265 | JGI IMG/M metagenome (GOLD analysis project Ga0111160, IMG submission 80265) | Myxococcales bacterium SG8_38_1
GAGGAGCCGTTCCCCATTGGAGCTGGTCCGTATCGCTTGGTGAAGCGAGATCCCGGAGTGTTGGAGCTTCGCGCAAATCCGCATTGGCACCGCGGCACCCCGATTCAGCCGAAGCTCAGGCTTGTGGTCATTCGCGACGACAACACCCGAGCGCTCCGGATGCTGGGTGGAGAGGGGGATCTCGCAATTGCATCGATTCCACCGCTCTTGCTCCCGATGTTCGAGAACGACGAGCGTTTTGAAACTCGGAGCGCCCCAGGAATCTCGACGATGTATCTCGGTTTTCAGACCCGGTCGGACAAGCTCTCCGATGTACGCGTGAGGCGCGCAATCGCTCACGCGATCGATCGCGACCTGTTGGTACGCGCGAAATACCACGGGCTCGCCCGTGTGACCGAGAGCTGGATTCCGCAGGAACACTGGGCCGCAGTGCAAGGGCTTCCGGCACTGACGTTCGATCCTGACCGGGCTAAGGCACTGCTCGACGAAGCCGGCTTTCCCGATCCACCTGGCGACGCCCCGCGCATGAGCTTGGTGTTGCGGACGACGTCGGAACGCTTCCGTCAGTCGGTCGCGCGAGCCATCGCTGCGATGCTTCGCGATGTCGGAGTCGAGGTCGACGTGAGACCTTCCGAAGCGGCAACGCTTATATCGGATCTCAATCGCGGCCGCTTCGAGATCACCTTGCTTCAGGTTCCGGAGGTGATCGAGCCTCACGTGCTGAGCTGGTTCTTCGATTCATCGCGCATCCCGGGACCAAACGGTGAAGGCGCAAACCGATGGCGCTACGCCAACGGCGCCTTGGACGCGCTGTTCGAGCACGGGAGGACACGAATCGAGCGGGCAGAGCGCCAGGCAGCCTACGAAGAGGTGCAGCGCGTGCTGGCTCGTGACCTACCCGTATTGCCATTGTGGCAGCCCGACACGGTCGCGGTTGTCCGGCGTGGCTCGACCTTCGACGTTCCGCGCGACGGACGATTTGGAACGCTGGCGTTCTGAAAGCGCAGTGGTAGCGTTGCGAGATGATCCTCAGGGACCCGGTCCACGGTTTGATCGCCTTCGATGGCATGGCGGAGCGGGTCATTCGGTCGTTGCTAGACACCCGTGAAGTGCAGCGGCTGCGTCGCGTGCGCCAACTCGGCCTCGCATCGCTGGTGTTTCCCGGCGCCGAACATACGCGTTTCTCGCACGCCATCGGCACGGCCCACGTGATGCAGGCCCTCCAGCATCGCATCGACGCGTGCAGTGACGAGCTTCCGGCGGATCAGAAGCTCGATGAGGAGGCCCGAGCCGACGCCTTGGCCGCAGCACTGCTCCACGACCTCGGACACGGACCCTTTTCTCATCTGTTCGAAGAGGTGTTGCCACACGCCAAGCACCACGAACAATGGACACAGGACATCCTGCTCGACGAATCCACCGAAGTGCATCAGACCTTGGAGTCGATCTCGGCGGGCATGTCCGGGCGAGTCACTGGCTTGTTGGGGGGCAACTACCGCCTCGGGTATTTGAGCCAGAGTGTGAGTGGAACCTTGGATGTCGACCGCGCCGACTACCTGCTGCGCGACAGCCACATGACCGGCGTCCGCTACGGGCTCTATGACCTCGACTGGCTCCTGCACGCGTTGACCTTCGCCTGCGTGGAAGGCCGTTGGGTGCTCGCCGTGCAAGGCCGAAAAGGTTTGCCGCCGGTCGAGAGCTTCTTTCTAGGGCGGCATTTCATGTACCAGCAGGTCTACCATCACAAAGCCACCCGCGCGGCTGACGCGTTGGTGCGCGCGATCTTCATGCGTGTGAGCGAGCTCATCCTCGAAGGCACACCGCCGGACCCACTCCTGCCGGCATTCCGCGCCGCGGCGCTCGGCGAATCGATCTCGGTCGAGGAGTATCTGCGCATGGATGACGCCGAGCTCCTGACATGCCTGAGCGCTTGGGAGCATGGACGCGATCGGACGCTTGCGACTTTCAGTAAGAGCCTTCGAAACCGAGAGCTACCCAAGACCGTTCCTCTTCCCGACCACCGCCGAAGTCTCTGGAACGAAGCTCTCGAGCGGACACGCGAGATCGTGGGCTCTCATGGCGCGCGGACTGACCTGACGGTGTGGCTCGACAAAGCCGAGGACGTTCCGTACCCAGAGCCGACCGACAGCGGCGCCGACGGCCTGTGGGTCACCCTCCGCCATCAGCCGCTTCGGCGTCTCGGCGACGCTTCGTTCATTCTCGGCCAGCTCCGAAACAAGCGCATCGAGCGACCGCGCCTCATCTTCCCTGGAGACCATCGCGACGAGGTCCTTGCGGCGCTCCACGACGTCCTCGACTGACGAATCGGGCACACCACCGCGATTTGCGGTAAGGTCAAGCCAGACGGAACCGGTTGGGGGATGGCCAGGATTCTAATCGTCGACGATCAGGACAACGCGCGAAGCATGCTCGCAGAGATGCTTCGACTGGAGGGTTACGACGTCGACCAAGCCGAGAGCGGGGAGTCCGCGTGCGAAAAGGTCGAGGGCAACGGCTACGACCTCGTCATCACCGATCTACGCATGGGCGACGTCGGCGGGCTCGAGGTTCTGCGCCGGACGCGCGAAGCGTCCCCAGTGACGCCGGTCATAGTGATGACCGCATTCGGCACCATCGAAGACGCGGTCGAGGCGATGCGGTTTGGCGCACAGGACTTCGTGCAAAAGCCATTCGTCGAAGAAGAGCTGATGACGAAGGTCGCGCGCGCTGCTCGCAAGCGCGCGCTCGGTGCCGAGGCTGCGTCCGATGGGTTCCGCGAGAGATACAACTTCGGAAACATCATCGGCGATTCCGCGGAGATTCGAGACGTCCTCGGGCGTATCGTTCGCATCGCACCGACGGACGCCACCGTCCTCATCACCGGCGAGAGCGGGACGGGCAAGGAGCTCGTCGCGCGCGCGATTCACGCGAACTCGCTTCGCGCCGAGCGGCCATTCGTGTCGATCAACTGCGCGGCGCTCACCGAGACGTTGCTCGAGAGCGAGCTGTTCGGGCACGTCCGGGGCGCATTCACCGGTGCTGTACAAACGCGAAAGGGTCTCTTCGAAGAAGCCAATGGCGGCACCTTCTTCTTCGATGAAATTGCCGAAACACCTCCATCCCTGCAGGCGAAGCTGCTCCGAGCGATTCAGGAAGGCGAGATTCGCCGCCTAGGGGACAACAGCTCTATCAACGTCGACGCACGCATCATCGCGGCAACCAACCAAGATCTTCGCAGCCTGATCGAGGAAAAGCGTTTTCGCGAGGACCTCTACTATCGCCTCAACGTAGCGCGATTCGAGCTCCCGCCGCTCCGCGAGCGCAAGGAGGACATCGCACCCATCGTCGAGAGTTTCCTCGAAAAGTACGGCAAGAAGATGGGGCGCCACGCGACCCTCGGCGCGGGCGTGCTCGACTACCTCATGTCGTACGATTTTCCGGGCAACATCCGCGAGCTCGAGAATCTGATCGAGCAGGGCGTAGCTCTTGCGCAGGATGGCCAGCTCCACTTGAATGATATTGCCCCCAACTCGAACGGTAACGGCGGAAGCCTTCACGAACGCCAGTCCCTGGCGGACCTCGTGCACGAGGTGGAACGCGCCGCGATCATTCGCGCACTACGGCAGTCGGAGGGGAACAAGGAGCGCGCCGCTGAGATCCTGGGACTCAGCCCGACGACGCTCTGGCGCAAGATGAAGCGCTTGCGGCTGGAGTGGCCGTAGCCTGACGACGTCGGCGCTACCGGGTCTGTTCTTCCCGAGCTGCCTCGATACGCTCCTCGCGCGCGTACGAGTGGCCGACCACGCCTTCGAGCGAGTCGACCACGGCCTCGGGGACTTCGGACGCGCCAGCATCCGCGGCAGGCGGCTCAGTCGCATCGTGCACCTGGTCACCGATCCGCTTGGCGATGCGCTCGGTCGCGGCGCTCACCTCCCGACCAAGCTCCTGCGCCTCGTCGGTGTTGATGACCCGCATCAGGTGGCCGAAGGCAGAGCGTTCACCGAGTTGGACGAAAAAAAGCACGTAGACCAAAAACGCCAGAACGGCGCCCGTCCACACCAGCCTAATCGAACGACGGATCATGCCTCTGCTCGACGGATACCATAGCTACGCATTTTCTTGTGAAGGTTGGTGCGTTCGACCCCGAGGATCGTCGCGGCCCGCGAGATGTTCCAGCCGACCTCCTCGAGGGTCTGAAGGATGTAGTCCTTCTCGGCGCGCCCCCGATACTCGCGCAAAGTCAGTCTTTCGCCACTCTCATCGACCGCGAGGGGGAAGTCCGAAGGCGGCCCTGGGTGCCGACGCCCTTGGCTGAGGACTCCCTCCGCGGGCAGATCGTCGAGGGTGATCCGGTCGCCGCTCAAGATCGCCATCCGCTCGACGACGTTGCGAAGCTCACGAACGTTGCCCGGCCACGGACGGTCGCTCAAGGCATCCAAGACCGCATCGTCGATCGGCTTGCAGCGCACACCATTCTCGGCGCAGAAGTCCCGAAGGAATCCCTTGGCCAGCAGTGGCACGTCGCTCTTCCGCTCCCTGAGCGGAGGACTCACGATCGGCACGACGTTGAGCCGAAAAAAGAGGTCTTCCCGAAAACGCCCTTCCTGGACCTCGAGCTCGAGATCTTTGTTGCTCGCCGCCAACACGCGCACGTCGACCGCGATCGCCTTCTCGCCGCCAACCCGTGAGATCTCTCCGCTCTGCAGCGCCCGCAGCACTTTCGCTTGCGCGCTTGCGCTCATGTCGCCGATTTCGTCGAGAAATAAAGTGCCCTCGTTGGCGAGCTCGAACATGCCCTTCTTGCGACCTTGCGCCCCGGTGAATGCGCCTCGCTCATAACCGAATAGCTCGCTCTCGATGAGCTCCGCAGGGATGGCTGCGCAATTCACCTTGATGAACGGCTTGTCCGCACGCGGGCTCAAGCGGTGAATCGCGCGCGCCACGAGCTCCTTACCCGTGCCACTCTCACCGGAGATCAGGACGCGACCACTGGTCGGCGCGACCTTCTCCAGCTGGGCGAACAAAGAGCGCATGACGGCGCTCTCGCCAATCATTTCGTAGCGATGCTCGACGTTGGCGCGCAGTTGCTCCACCTCGCGCTGGAGCTGCCAGGTCTGGAGCGCGTTGCGCACGGTGAGCAGAACCCGGTCACGATCGAGCGGCTTCTCGAAGAAGTCCGTCGCGCCAAGCTGCACCGCTTGCACGGCCTCCGCAACCGAGGCGTGCCCTGACACCATGAGCACCGGAAGGCGCCGCGTCTCGGGCTCGGCGCGAATCTTGGCAAGCGCCTCGATACCGCTCATCTTCGGCAAGCGCACATCGAGGATCACCAGGTCGACTTCGTGGCCCGCGATCTGCTCGAGGCACTCCTCCGCCGAGGACGCCTCGATCGTATTGAAGCCAGACCCCTCGAGGACCATGCGCAGCGTGCGACGGATGTTCTTTTCGTCGTCGACGACGAGGATTGTGGCAACCATGCATCGTGGGTATATCATGCCGGATTCGCCCCAACCCAAAGAGTGTTAGAGTAGGGCGATCGTGATCGACGCACCGTCCGTCCCCGAGCGCTTTCGGTTCCTGCTCGACGCGGCTCGTCCGCCCACGGGTGGCGTGGCACTCAGCGCGATCGAAGCGGAGGTGACCCCCTTGCTCCCGCTTCTAACCGAGCTCCCCATCGAGGAACGCTCTCGCGGCGACTTCGACTCCTTTCAGTTCCGCGAGTGCTTCACCGTGCTCATGCTCCTCGGCCGGCGATTGGCGCTGCTCGACCTGACGCCGTCCGCGGCGGTTCAGGTCGTGGACCTCGCACTGTCGTCCATCGAGAGCGCAGAGCAGCCTTCGACCGACGCGTTTCAACGGCGAGCGCGGACCGCGGTGGTGGAGGGGTTTGTCAGGGGGCGGGAAGAGCGGGTGTCGGAAGATGCGCAGCTGCGCGCGTCGCGGTCGGTTCGTCCTCTTCGCATGGACAGCAATACGTTTGCTCTGATCATGTCGGGGGTGCACGAGCCTTTGGCACTGAGCGAGCACGTCGATGCGCTTGGTCGAGCGATGTTGGATGCGGACGCGAGCATCGCCATCGTCGAATTGAGTCAGCTCGGCGAACCCAACCGTGACCGGGCACGAGCGATCTTTGCCGCCGACGAAGTGGCCCGCATGCTCGGCGCCGTCTGCATCTTCAGCGGCGTCGATCCGCGTTGGCGATCCGCTGCGGCCGACGCGCGCATCCACGTCGACGAGCTTCAGGTGGTCCCGACGCTGGCGAAGGCGCTCGAACGGGCGCGAACGCTCGAAACCCAAGCAGACGCCGCCGCCAACCCGAAGTGGCGAGCGCTCCTGGATCGATTGCGGCGATAGCGGCCGGACGCGGCTACTCCGCGGGAAGCGCCTTCAGCGCCCGCAAGGCGCGGCGCTTGGTCTTTGGGTCCGAGGCCGCGAGCTCGAGCCACAACCGGGCCTCGGCGGTGTCACCGGCTTCCTGGTAGCAACGGCCAAGTGCGAGAGCGTCCTCGGGTGACAGAAGCCCCGCAGCGCGGAGCTCCTGCTCTTCGATCAGCGCGTCCAGCGCGGAGACGCGTCGCTCACACTCGGCCGACATGGCTTTGCCTTGCTTCTTGGCGACGGGCTCGCCCGAATCTTCCTCGAGAGCCACTACCTCAGCGCTTGGCCCCGCGACGAACGCCCGGCGCGCTTCCGTCGCCATCGGCGCGGACGCCGACGCTTCTTTCGCGACAGGCGCTTCAGCATCGTGCATTGCCTTGCGCTTCGGGCGAGCGGCCCGCGGCTGGGGCGGAGGAACCGGTGAGCCCGACCCGCTCGACCCGGCGACGGCCAAGCGCGAGTCGAGATCTACCGCTGCGACCTCGCTCGCGACCACGACGGCCGCCGGCGCGTCCGCAATTTCTACTTTGTCATGGGCGCGCCCGGCTGTTTGGGTATCGACTGCCGGCTCGCGTTGCCCGGGAGATGCGCTGTTCATCGCCGCTTCTTCGCCTCGCGGAATCGACCAAACACCTACACCCACCGCGAGCAGGGCCACGGCCGCCACGGCCCACTGCGGCGATTGGAACCACTTTCGTCGGCGCGGCGCGACCTTTGCTGAGCGCGCTCGAGCGGCACGCAAGATCGCGGCGTCGGTCTCGGCTGGAGGCTCTTCGACGGCCAGCGCCGCCACACTGCGAAGCGCCTCCTTCACTTCTTCGAACGATGCCCGACACTCGGGACAACGCTCGAGCAGCTCGCGCACGCCTTCCGGATCGATCGCCTCGCGTTCGATGAGCTCGAAGACCTGCTCTTGGCACTCGTCACAGTTCATCGTGTTCTTCCCAGTCGCGGAGCGTCCGCTGAAGCCGCTCCAACGCATACCGCATTCGGCTCTTGACCGTATTGGCCGGAACGCCCACCACTTCGGCGATCTCGTGGAACGCCAGCCCTTGAAGCTGACGGAGCAAAAACACTTCTCGCTGCTCGTCGGGAAGCCGCTCCACGGCGCTCGCGATCCGCTCCCTCAGCAATCCGCCGGCCGCCAGGGCCTCTGTCGAAGGACCCGGGTTCGGCGCCCTCGCCGCAATCGCGCGGTCTGACCCGGCTTGCGGTTGGTCGAGGGACGCGTGCAGCCGAAACTTCATCTTTCGCTGGTGATCGATGCAGAGGTTGCGCGCGATTGTATACAGCCAGGTAGAGAATTTGGCGTCTCCCCGGAAATCGTCGCAGCGCTCGATTACCTTCATCCAAACGTCTTGGTAGATCTCCTCGGCCCGTCCGCGATCGCGCACCGAGCGGAGGACCACGCTGAAGAGCGGGCCCCGATACCGGCCGAGCAGAGCTTCGAAGGCCGCCGCGTCCCCCTCGCGGTAGCCCGAAAGCAGCGCTTCGTCCGACGGATCGCCCAAAAACCCCCACCTTCCTCGTGTTCTTCAGCCCTCGAATCTGCATACATGGATCGACGGCTGAGAGCCGCAGAGGATCTACCCGATGCTCCCTGTCCAAGTGAAGGACAATTCAGCGCTTCTTCGGAATGGGGGCAGCTCGCAAACGCCGAGGGGCCAGATTGACCGGCCCGATGGCGCTGCGGTATAAGCGCGGAGACCACCGGGGGCAATTTCGCTTCAGATGGTGGCCACTTAGAGGGGAATCGCGATGCGCAGGACAGTTGCGCTCTCATTCGTGGCGGTGTGCATTTGGGCAGGGGCTGCCGTTGCGGCGACACCGGTCCAGGCTCAGCCGCCGTCAGAAACGCCGACAGGCACCTACGCGGTGCGGCTCCGCGACCTCGAACAGCGGATCAACGAGCTCAAAGAACAAATCTTCCGGTCTAAGGCGAGGCTCTCGTTGCTCGCCGAAACCGTGCTCGAGGGTGTCGTCGGCGGCGGCCAAGCGGTGATCATCCACGAGAACCGGATGTCGCAGTCGTACAAGCTCGTGCGAGTGGTCTACGCGCTCGACGGCGCGCCCATCTTCACCGAGGCGGATGAGGAGGGCTCGCTCGGCGAGCAGAAAGAGTTTGAGATCTACAACGGGAGCATCGTCCCTGGTGAACACACACTAACGGTCAACCTCGAGTACCGCGGGCACGGCTACGGTGTCTTTGCATATCTCAAGGGGTACCGCTTCAAGGTGCGCTCCACGTACACGTTCGCAGTGCCTGAGGGGCGCGTGTCGACGGTACACGTGGTCGGCTATGAAAAGGGCGGACCTACGACGCCACTCGAAGAGCGTCCTGCGGTTCGATACATCGAACGCGTCGAGCGACAGACTCGACCCGATGCCAGCGGTGAGGGCAGCCAGTAATGCATCCTCGTGGGGCGACTACATCGCCGCCCACACCGACACTTGGCAGGCGGCGAGCGAACGGGGCCTGGCTGGGTTTGATCCTGGCCGGAACCCTCGGTCTCGCCATCCCGCGTGCCGCCGCACAGGATCTGAGCCAAGCCAACAAAGAGCTTTCTGATCTCGAGTCCGAGACGCAGCGGCTGATGTCCCAGCAGGTGCGGGGACATGATTCGAAAAGCGATACCTTCGTCGAAGAGAGGCTCACCGATGGAGAGCTCTATCTGCGGCTCGATGACTATCTCCGCGCTGCCATCTTGTTCACCGACATCGTCGATCACTATCCGACGCACCGCGCCTATCCCGAGGCTTTGTTCTTGCTCGGCGAGTCGCTGTTCTTGGCCGGCGACTACCTCGGGGCACGCAAGCGGTACGCACTGGTCATCGAGCGGAGCAACGAACCCGCGTTCTCGCCGTACTTGCAGATGTCGCTCAGTCGGCTGATCGAAGTCGCCATTTACACCCGGGACTTCCGCGACATCGACGGCTACTTCGCCCGTCTCGAGGCCTTGCCCTCCGAGTCACTGTCCGTGACCACTGCCTATTTCCGAGCGAAGTATCTCTACAACCGGGCGGTCCCCGTGGACGACGTGCTCAGCGCACCTCCAACCGCCGCCATCCGCGGACTCGACCAAGCCCGCCTCGAACAAGCCCGCAAAGGGTTCTTTTCGATTCCGAACGGCACCGAGTTCTCGCTTCGGTCCAAATACTTCGTCGGCGTCATCCACACTCTGCGCGCCGAGTATCTCGACGCCATCGCGGCCTTTCATGACGTGCTCGGACCCGAACCCGCCAACGACCAGGAAAAGGCGGTCCTCGAGCTGACCTACTTGGCGCTAGGTCGCCTCTACTACGAGACCGAGCAGCTCGAGCAGGCGATCGCGGCGTACCGTGCGGTGGGGCAGACCTCTCCTCACTTCGACCACGCGCTCTACGAGCTCGCGTGGACATACATCCGAATGGGAGACGCTGTTCAGGCCGAGCGTGCGCTCGAGGTGCTGTCGGTAGCTGCGCCGGATAGCCCCTTGAACGCCGATGGCAAGATCCTGCGTGGAGACCTCCTCGCGCGCGTAGGCCGGTACGACGAAGCCGAGGTGGTGTTCGACGAGGTCCGCGAGATCTTCGGGCCAATCCGTGACGAGCTCGAACAGCAACGACGTGAGCACGATGACCTTCACGCCTATTTCCGGGGTGTTGTCCGCGAGAACTTAGACAACTTCGACATCGACGACTTCCTTCCCGAGTCGGCGCAACGCTGGATCGAGCTCGAAGCCGACCACGAGCGCGCGCTCGGGGTTCTGGCGGACCTCAGTGAGGCGAAGCAGCTCGTACGCGAGACCGACGAGCTTGCGCAACGGATCACGGCTGTCCTGAGCGCACCCAACCGGGGTAGCGTCTTCTCCGACCTCCGCCGTCAACGGGAGCGAGCAACCGGCCTTCGGAACCGGGCCGCACGGGCGCGGGGGTCCTTCATCGACAGTGAAGCCGGGGCGCTCGGCAACGGAAGCGGCGGCGTGCCCGGAGCACGCTCGGAGCGGCGAAAGCTTCAGGCTGCGGTCTTGCTGATGCCGATCGAGACAGAGGATTTCATCGATCGCGATCTCGAGATGCTCGCGCAGTACCGCGCCGCAGAGCGCGATCTTCAAGGGCTTCGTGTCGAGATACTCGGCCTCGAAGCCCGTATCGTCGCCTCCCATCGCGGGCTGCTCGCAATCGATCCCGAGAAAGCCGACCCGAAGGCGCTGCGTGCGCAGCTCGCCAAGCACGAGGCCGAGGTGCAGGACTACGAAGAGAAGCTCACTTGGATCCGTCGGCGGCTGGAGGTCGGACGGATCCATGTCGGTGTGGGTGACAAGCGGTATCAGGCCGATGACGAGAAGCGTGACGCATTCATCGCCGCCGTCGAACGCGAGCGGCAGCTCGCAGGCTCGGGGGGCTCGACCTACGACGCGGGGTACCGCCGCATCGCGGCGATCGAGACTCAGCTCGATCAGCGAGATGCCGAGATCGCGACCATCGCTCGGCAACGCGTCGCGCAGATGCTCATTGTCGTCAACCAGGAAACCGCCAATCTCGCGCGCTACCGGACCGCCCTGCGGTCGCTCGAGGGGGAGACGGTCGACGTCGTAGGCGCAATCACGTATCTCAATTTCAACCGCATCCATGGCCGCTTCTACGACCTGGTGCTGCGCGCCGACGTCGGAAAGGTCGACGTGACCTGGGCGCGAAGGGAAGATCACCGACTTCGTATAGACACGCTCACCCGCGAGCGTGCCCGCGAGCTTCAGGCGCTCGACGACGAATTCCGGGACGTGATGGACGAGCAACCAGGCGGAGGCCAACCGTGAGGCAGCGTCTCCTCGTTGGGGGCTTGCTCGCCAGCGCATTCCTCGTTGCGTTTGGTCGTTCTTCGGCTTCGGGGCAGGTCGAGTCGCTGCCCCCCGAGAGAGAAGCGGTCCCGTGGGACGGCGCGAACGACGTCACGTTGCCGCCATTCCTACAAGACACAGAGAAGCGCGTGGTCGACGAGCGACCGGGTCCGACCGAGGCCCAGCTCGAAGCTCTTCGACAACTCGAGGAAGAGGTCGAGCGCTTCAGCGAGACCGGTGAGACGTTTCGCTCCACGGTAAGCTCGCTCGTTCGGCGCGAGTATCTCCAGCAACGCCGCGAGCGTGACCGTTGGTACGGCGAGCAACTCGAAACCGAAGAGAGGGCTTTCAACGAAGCACGCGAAGAGTCCATTCGCGTGTTCGAGGAATTCATTCGGCGCTACCCCAACCACCCGGAGTACACGCCCGACGCGATGTTCCGTCTCGGCGAGCTCTACTTCGAGCGGAGCGCGATGAACTTCCAGAAGCTCTACGATGACGCTCAGGCGGCGCGCGAAGCGGGTGACCTCACCGCAGAGGACAGCCTCCCCACCTCGCCGGATTTCACGCCGACTATCACACTCTACAAGGTGCTCGCGAAGCGTTTTCCAAGCTACGAGCGCTCGGACGGCGTCTACTACTTGATCGGCTACACACTCAATGAAATGGGCCGACCCGAAGAGGCGGTGGCGGCCTGGCTAGCGCTCGTCTGCTCCAACAAGTACGACTACGATCCATCGTGGCAGCCGCCCCCCGCGGACGCGTCGCTCGCCGCAGCATCGAGGTATCCGGCGCTCACCCTCGACGGAAGGCCACTCGGTGCTCCTTCGGGCGGCGCGTTCGTCGACCCCTACAAGACCTGCAGGCCGGTCTCTCCGCAGGCGCGCTTCGTCAGCGAGACCTGGTTCCGAATCGGCGAATACCATTTCGACGACTTCGGCGGCACCAACGCCCTCGATCTCTCGATCGCCGCGTACGACCGCATCCTCGCGAACACGGACGACCGCAACTACAACCTCGCACTCTACAAAGTCGCGTGGGCCTACTATCGTGCGAGCCGCTATCCCCAAGCCATTCGGCACTTCGCCATGCTGGTTCAATGGTCTGACGACACCGAGCGCGAAACCGGCCGAGCCGGTTCCGAGCTCCGACCCGAGGCGATGGAGTATCTGGGCATCGCGTTCGCATACGACGACTGGAACGAGAACCAAATCGCGGATCCGAACGAAGGTCGCCCTACCGGCATCGAGCGAATTCAGGACCCGAGCCTTCTGCCACAACAGCGCCCCTGGACTCCCGAGGTCTACTTTCAGCTCGGCCAGGTCTACTTCGACGAAGCGAAGTACCCTGAAGCAATTGCCGCCTGGCGGCTCGCGCTGGGCAAGTGGCCTACACACCACCGGGCACCCGAGGTGCTGAACGACATCGCGGTGGCGCACCAAATGCACAACGAGTTCGAGAACGCGATCACCGCACGGACCGAGCTCACGCAGTATGATCAGGGCAGCGCTTGGTGGAACGCCAACATGGACAGGCCCGAAGAGCAGCGCAACGCCGAGGAGCTCGCCGAGAACGCGCTCATCGTGACGGCGATTTACCATCACCAGCGTGCGCAGCAGCTGCGGCAGGACTGCGTGCAGCGGCGCAACGTCCGATTGTGCCGTGACGCTCAACAGGAGTACGCGCTCGCGGCGACGGCTTACCGGGGCTATCTCGAACGGTACCCAAACAACCCTCAGGGCTATGAGCTACACTACAACCTCGCCGATGCGCTCTATTGGTCGAAGAGCTACGAGCAGGCGGCCACGGAGTACGCGGAGGTTCGGGACTCGAACGTGGACGACGCGTACTTGGCCGAGTCGGCGCGGCGCGTAGTCGAATCGCTGAATCGTATCGCGGACCGTGACGTCGAGGAGGGGCGTCTGGTCATCCGCGACGAGCCGCCCCCCCCAACCGGTGACCCGCTCGACGTACGCCCGGTTGCCATGCCCGAAACCGTGCAACGTCTTGCGCGCGCGCGGGAGATTTATCTCAGCCGCGTGAGCCCCTCGCGCGATACCGAGGGTGTTCGCGCAGCGTATGACTACAACAACGCCCTTCTTCTCTATTGGTACGGGTACTGGCCGCAGGCCGAAGCGCGATTCACGCGAATTTACGAGGAGCGCTGCTCGGGTACCGAGGCCGACGCAACCGGGCAGATCGCTTGGGAAAACCTCCGAGCCATGGCGATGGCGACCAACGACACCGAAGAGATCCGGAGGCTGGCTACCGACATCCAGGATCGCGGATGCACGTTCTCGGCGCGCGCCGAGAAGATCGACTGCAGTCGACCTGGCAACCGTGACAAGCCGATTTGCCGCGCCGGCTCGGACCTCAACGCGTTGGTCTACCAAGACGCGCTCGACGTCTACAAGCGAGCCGGCGAGTCGAGTGGGTCGGAGCGGGTCATGCTCTACGAGCAGTCAGCGACGATGTTGCTAGCCGCGGTCAACACGAACCCGAACGATCGGCAGGCGCCGATCGCGCTGGAATACGCAGCGCTAGCCCTGGAGGCGACGAATCGATTCGACTCGGCCGGCCAGCTCTATCAGCGAATCATCGACGAGGTCGGCCCCCGTGAGGCAGAGGATGCAGAGGAGCAGCGAAGCCTCGACGCCATCCTCGCAAACGCGCACTTCAAGCTCGCATACACGGCGAGTCGCAACTTCGACTTCGACCGCGCGGTGGAGAACTACCGCGTGCTCGCCGATTCACCGCGTTTCGCCAAGTCCACCGACCCGGAGGTGCAAAGCAAGCGCGCCGACGGGCTCGTCAACTCGGCTGTCTTGCTCGAGCAGCTCCAGCGCTATCCCGAAGCGACCACGTACTACCGCCGCGTCTACAACACGGTCGACGACCCGGCAACGAAGCGCAACGCGCTCTATCGCATTGCCGAGATGGCTTACAAGCAGCGCCGCTATCCCCAGGCGATCTCCGGAATGCGCGCCTTCCTCGAGGTCTACGGCAACGATGGTGAAGCGGGCGAGCTCGTAGTCCGCGCCCACTGGCGCATCGCGCAGTCTTGGAAGGCGCGGGGCCGCATCAAGGACTACCGTGCGGCTCTCGAAGACGTGACCCGCGCGTACAATCGTACCGGCCAGCCCGCTGGCTCAATTGCCGCGGGCTACGCTGCCGAGGCCCGCTTCATCTTGGTCGACGACAGGATCAAGGGCTTCGAGAGCTTCCAGATCAAACCCGGCAAGCCCAAGACGGTCCAGGCCTACATCGACACGGTCACGAAGCAAATCGGCAATGGCTCCAAGCAGGCGCAAAGCATCGCCGACGGGTACGAATCGGTATTCCCCTACCGCCGACCCCGTTGGACGATTGCCGCGTACGTTCGTCAGGGAAGGGCGTACGAGATTCTGGCGCGTTCCATCCTGAACACACCGATCGTGTTGCCCGCGGACCTGCAGCGCGCCTTCCGGCAGGCTGACGAATACGAGCGTGAGGAGTACCAGCTCGACTTCGAGGACAAGATCCGACAAGTGCTGGACAACCAAGTTCGACCGGTGGAGTGCTTCGCGGTTGCCCGGTACGCGCTCGCTGCGCGCGCAGGTCGAGCGGGCAGCTTCGATACGGAGTACACGCGCATCGCGATCGATCGATTGCAGGCGTATGGCGACGAGCGCATCGCCGAGTGCATCGCGGAAGCGCAGGCGCGAGACGCGACCTTCCAGGGCTACACGCCAGGCGAGTTCGCTCGCTCGCCGCGTGGCAAGCCGCTCGAGATTCGACCGGGAATCTCCCCGCCGGCAGTCACCAAGGAGGCTCAGTGATGCCCTTGCGGATGAGGACGACGCTCTCGATCGCAGCGCTTGTGCTGATGTCATATGGCTGCGCCGGGAAGTCCGTTTCGAAGGACGCTGCGCCAGCCGAGGGCAGCACCGGGGGCGAGGCCCCTGCAGAAGGCTGGGACCAGGCTGCCGGTGCCGGCGCTGCGGCCGACGGCCAGGCGAACCCCTGGGGCGCCACACGCGCTGAGCAGTGCCAGCGCCCGGCCCGACCTCCAATCGCCTCGAAGGCCCAGAGGGAGCTCGCGGACGGGGTGCGAGCGGCCGCGGACGGTGACGCGGGCCGCGCGGAGCAACGTTTCCAAGCCGCGCTCAACCGCGACGCGAACGCGTACCCGGCGTTCTACAACCTCGGCGTCCTCGCAGACAGAGCCGGTGACGAAAAGACCGCCTTCGACTACTACACACGCGCTCTACGCGTCTTGCCCGACTACGAGCCTGCCGCACGCGGCATTGCTACGATTTACCTACGGCGAGGCCAGGCACAGCAAGCGGTAGCCGTGGTCGAGCCCTTGGCCAATGCGAATCGCGCCAACCTCGAGTTGCAGGCGCTCTATGCCGAAATGCTCGTCGAGGCGCGGCGCTTCGACGAAGCATGGATGGCGGCAAGGCGCGCACTCAAATGCGACGAGCGCTTCGTCCCGGCCCTGATTGCGCTCATCAAGGCAAGCAGAGCACAAGGCCGCGACGAGCTGGCAGATTCGATCCTAGAGCAGGCGCTTCAAGTCGATGCGCAAGTTGCCGAGCTACACTTCCTAGAGGGCGAACGACTCAAGAGTGAGCCCGGCCAGCTTCGGGACGCCATGTCCTCGTACGAGCGCGCGGTGCAGCTCCGCCCCGATTACGCCGAGGCTAGGATGGCGCTCGGTATTCAGCAACTGGCGAGCGGCAACTACCAGGGTGCGCTGTCACACTTCCAGGCCGCCGAGCGATTGGTGCCGACGCTCCCGGCGGTTCACGTGAACCTTGGCGACGCGTACCGAGCGACCCAGCAATGGAGCTCAGCTCAAACGGCGTATCGCCAGGCGCTGGCTCTTCAGTCGAAGCTGCCAGAGGCGCACTACGGGCTCGGCCTGCTCTTCCTGACGGCTGCTGGCGACTTTCCAGGGCTCGACGAGCTGAGCGCCTACGAAAAAGCGGTCGATGAATTCAAGACCTACAGGGCAGAAATGGGCGCAAGTTTGTCGAAAGATGACCAGTCCGAGGAGTATCTTCGAGACTTGGACCGGATGATCAAGCGTGTGCGACGGCGTATGGAACGAGAGCAAGGGGACGCGTCATGAAACGCTGGGCTTCGATCGCATGGCTTGCATGTCTATTCGTCTTGGGTTCGGCGAGCATGAGCTACGCGCAACAAAACAAGAAACGGCAGCCCCGCGTGATCCAACTCGAAGAGATCGTCATCGAAGGCCGAGTCCAAAAGCCCAACGCATTTTACATCCTCAATCGCTCAAACCTGGGCTATGAGGTCCTCGAGCTGCGCACGAGCTTCCTCCGCGAGGTGGTCAAGAGCGTACAGAAGGAACCGTTCTGATGGCGCAACCGCAGACACCAAACCAGCGAACGCGTCCGGGCGCCATGACGATGGCGATGCAAGCAGTCCCGGGGAAGCACGCCGGTCCCAAGGTCCTGCGCATCGGTCTCTTCCGGGACAAGAAGATCATCGAGGAGCGCATCGTGCGCCACCGCGAGACAGTGTCGGTCGGCACTGCCGCCAAGAACCACTTGATCATCAAGTCGGGCACTTTGCCCTCGAAGCTCGAGTCGCGTTTCGAGCTGTTTCAACTCGTGGGTGACGACTACATCCTCAACTTCACGAAGGACATGACGGGCAAAGTCGCGCTGCCAGGCGGCGTGCAGAAGATCGAGCACCTTCGCGAAACCGGCGCGGCCCGCGACGCCGGCACTCACTTCCAAATCAAGCTGGCCGACACCTCCCGCGGCAACATCCGCATGGGAGACTTCACCGTCTTTTTCGAGTTCGTTTCGCCGCCCCCGATCACCCCCAAGCCGCAGCTGCCTGCGGCCGTGCAGCGCGGGTTCATCAAGAACATCGATTGGACCTTCACCACCTGGGTGATCTTTTCTCTTCGAAGCGCCCGTCGAGCCACCGATCGCGGAGGAAGAGCTCGAAGAAGGCGAAGGCGAGGACGAAGAAAAGGAAGAGGCGAAGGGCGAAGCGCCGGAAAAGAAGACCTCGAAGGCGGAAGGCGAGCCTGCACCCGGGGCCGGTGAGCCCACGGCAACGGCGGAGGGCCGGGCGCGCATCGCGCAGGAGGCCGCCGCGCAGGCGGAGGCCATGCTGCTCGGAGCATTGGGCGAAGCTGGAGGCGCGCTCGGAGACGTGCTCGCCGGCGGCGCCGTGACGGGCAACGCCGCAGACGTGCTTGCTCAGGCATCCGGCGTCGGGGTGGCGACCAAGAGCGAAGCCGGCACGCTTCGCACCCGCAGTGGAGGCGGAAGCGGACAGCAGGCGGGCCTCGGGTCGCTCAAGAAAGGGCAGGGCGTCGGCAAGGCCGCAAAGGAAGGCAAAGCCGTCGAAGAGCGTCAGGTTCGCGGCAGCGTCGGCATGAGCAAGGGCGGGGACATCGGCGGCGCAGGCGAATTCGACGCCGCCACGGTGCAGCGCCAGATCAAGCAACGGTTGAAGTCGATCACGCGCTGCTACGAATCGGAGCTCCGAAAGAACCCCAGCCTCGCGGGCAAGGTCACCGTGACCTTCACCATTCAGGAGCGGGGCAACGTGACGGACGCGCGCGCGAGCGAGAATACAACTGGGAGCCCAGCCGTCGCTGAGTGCGTGACTCGGACCATCAGCCGGTTCCGCTTCAATCCGGGCCCCGACGGAGGCAGCGTCACCTTCCGTTATCCCTTCGTTTTCCAGCCGCAGAATTAACTTCGACGTGACCGCAGCATTCCTGCTTAACTGTACTGAGCGTGATTGACACTGATACCGCCCGGCGTATACTCGCCGCAAGTTTAGGGGATCGTTGATGTTTAAACGGATTGGGACCGCAGGACAGGTAGTCGTGGCCGCATTGGTGGCCGGCGGCGGCCTGGTGGGGTACGCCCTCGCCCAAGAGAGTGGGGTCTCCACTGTCGATGTGGTGAAGGTCGAGCTCGTCGGCGAGCCCAACGAGCAGGAGCCGAGGTCCCCGGCGGAACAACGGCAGGACGCGGAGACCGCCGTCGCCTCGGCTTCGGCGAGCTGTAGCGCGCAATCACAGGCCCTGCAGAGCGCAAAGCGCGAGAGTGACATCATCCGGGCGACCTGCCTCGACGACAAGCTCAGCCAGTGCAACGCCAACCTTCAAAACATGAAGCGGCGGCAGGCCACGTTGAACGAGGCCATCGCCGAAGGCGATACGGGGCGAGCCAACCACGAGAGCACTGTGATCGGCGTCCTTTCGCAGAAGTTCAAGATCCTGGCACAGGCTGCCAACCAGTGCGTAGGCCAGGACTTGTTCGACACGGGCGACACGGAAACGAAGAGCGAAGTGGACCTCTTCGCGCCGGACGAAAACCCGGCGGCGGTCCCGGAGGTCCCCGACTGGCCGATCCCGTACATTCCGCCACCCGTGAGTGGAGTCAATTAGCGAGCGGAATGGGGTTGGTATGCGCGGCGGGGGGAGCAGGGGTTCATGCGCTACTACTGGAAGTTAGAGCTTGCTCTGGCTCTGGTGGCCGTGTTGATCCTTTCGTCGAGCGCCAGCGCCCAAGGATACCTCGCAGATCGCGCAGGACGTGAGGGGCCAGGCTTCAAGACGGGTCGCTTGGTATTGCACCCAGGCCTTTCCCTCGAAGGCGGCTACGACTCGAACATCTTCTTGGAAAACCGGAACGAGGATGACTCGTTCATCCTGCGATTGAGCGCGTACCTGGACGTCGCAACCGAGCCCCCTCAACGGCAACGCCAAGGCGAGTCCAACAAGGCCGTGCCACAGAAGATCGAGTTTCGCGGTGGCGTGGGCGTCTCGTACTACAATTATTTCACCGATCGCATGGCCCCCAACGCCTCGGCCGACGGACACATCGACTTCGCGTACAACCCGTCCGAGGTGTTTTCGTTGGAGGTTCGCGACGTGTTCATCCGCACGATTCGCCCGTTCACCAACGCAAATACCCAGGACGGCAGCACGACGAGCTATGGGCGCAACCGAAATACAGCATCGCTGAACTTGGTAGGCCGAAGCAAGAGTCAGGTCCTCGAAGGGCGGATTGGGTACGCGAACATGATCGAATTCTTCGATTCCGACGTCTTCAAGTATGGCGACAACCTGACCCACCGTGTTCCGGCTTCACTGAGTTGGTCGTTCTTCCCGTCCTCGGCATTGATCTTCGGCGCAGAGTACATCAATCAGCAGTACGACGAAGAAGAGGTGCTCGCGTCTTCGACGCTGCTCTCCGACAACAACCGAGTCAGAAGTTACCTCGGCTACAACGGCTCGCTGACCGAGCGCTTCTCGATGACGGCACGGCTCGGGTACACTGCGGGCTTCTATCGTCTCGCCAGTGACTTCGACGGCCTCATCGCCGGTGTCGAGGTTCGCTGGCGTCCGCGGCCCACGATCAACTTCGTCGCAGGCTACGACTACGACATCCGCCCTTCCTTCATCGGCAACTTCACGCGGATCAACCGCCTCTTCGCGAGGACGCAGTTCACTATTGGAGGCAAGCTCTCGCTCGGAATCGACGGACGCGTCTCGTTTGACAACTCCGGTTTAGCAGTAGCGCCCGACGGCACATTGTTGGGCACAGAGCCCTACCGCGAGGACATCCGAGTTTATGCCGGGCTCTTTGGTGAATACAGATTCAAGGCCTGGCTTTCTCTGTTTGCTCGGGTCGGCTACCTCGCGGACTTCACCGACTTCCAGTACTTGGGCACACAACCGCTCCTCGATCCGGCAGCGGGCTATCAGAGGTTCGATGCATGGCTTGGTCTTCGCGTATTCTACTAGTTCCGGTCCTCGCTTCTCTTGCTTTCGGGGCTGCCGCGTGTAGCAAGCGCAGCGTGCAAGCTACCGAAGTGCCGCCTCCGGCCACGGACGACACGACACTCGGCCCCGGAGACGTGTTCACAGTGCGCGTCTATGGGGAGCAAGAGCTCAGCGGCAGTCATCAGGTCGCTCCTGACGGAACGATCGATTTCCCTCTCCTCGGCTCCGTCGACGTCAATGGTTTAGAGCCGCCGGACGTTGCAGACACGGTGCAGCGCCTCTTGAAGGAGCGGCGTCTGCTTCGGGATCCGCATGTCTCCGTGTACGTCGAACGCTACGTGTCCAAACGGGTAAGCGTCG
>Ga0111160_1104_pt1 | contig 20215 bp, 15 predicted proteins | sample DeeMarSeWOR28_12_FD_80265 | JGI IMG/M metagenome (GOLD analysis project Ga0111160, IMG submission 80265) | Myxococcales bacterium SG8_38_1
ATACCGTGACTGCGAGTGGTGACCCGACCACGATCCGTACGACCGGTCGGCACGACCCGTGCCTATTGCCGCGTTTCGTGCCGATGGGCGAAGCCATGGTCGCGCTGGTGCTCGCTGATCATTGGTTGCGCTGGCGAGCGATTCGCGACTAGCGAGCGAAGTTCCACGCGATGATCGCAAGGGCGGCGGTGACGAGCACAGCGGTCCACAGGAGACTTCCGCTCTTGCCCTCGTTCGACGACTCGGAGCCGATCGCGCGCCTGAAGCCGCTCACCATGTTGCCCATCACGCCGTGCGTCTGCGTATTCCCAACCGTGTTCCGGGAAGGGCCGCCGCGCTTCTCCCGCTTCCTCTTGCTTGCGCTCTTCTTCTGGTACCGCTTCGCCATCGCAGGCATCTTATCCGGGATCGACCCTCGCGTGAATGGGTTTTGTCGGGGGTATGAGAGTGTAGTGCGGTATGGGTTGTCGATCTGTGAGACACCTCTGGTGTGCTCGCTCACAACTCGCCAACAATGCCGGTTGTGCGTCCAGCCTTCGGTGTGCGAGCCAGTGGCGCTTGGCCCGTTCTGCTTCCGGGTCGCCCAAGGCCTCGAGCGCGAGGGCCCGGCTTCGAAGTAGGCTCTCGTCGCGAGGCGCCAGGCGAAGCCCTGCATCTGCGGCTGATAGAGCGTTCCGGTCGTCCGACAGGCTTCCGTACGCGCGTGCTAGCTCGCGCCAGGCGCGGAAATCGAGCGGCGCCGCGTCGGCGACCCGCTGGTAGGCCTCCGCGGCGGGTGCCCAGCGCCACACGCGTGCATAGGCGTCACCTCGCAGGCGATCGAGGACCGGTGAGGGGCCGACCAACGCCTCGGCTCGCTTCGTGAACAAGAGGGCTTGCTCCGGCCGCCCTTGTATCGCAGCAAGACGTGCTCGAAGCACGAACGCTCGCGACTGCAGGCGCGGCGACCTCGCTTCCCGCGCAAGCTGCTGCGCTCGCTCGATGCTTGGCTGCGCAAGGTGCACCTGCTCCTGCTTCGAATGGAGCAAGGCGAGCCCCTGCGTGAGAAGTCGCTCGACGACCGGGCGCGCTGCGCCCCCCGCGACTGCGCGCGCCTTCGCACCACGTCCCATCCAGACGGTGGCCGACCCTACCGTCGTGACGGGCTGTTCCGCACAGGGGTCTAGAGCAATCTTCCCGTGCTGCTCGGCGGCCGCGGCGAAGGCGAGGCCACGCTCCGTTCGACTTTCGTCGCAGGCAAACGCCTGAAACTCGTGGCTGTGCTTGCGATGCATCAGCCGCGCATCGACTCGAAGCGGAAGCGCGATTCGACGAGGGAGCTCGATCGAGTATCGGATCGCGCGCGCGTCGTGGGCGTCGAGAGTTCGATCGAAGGCAGGCGCAACGAATCGATGCACCCGATGGAGGAGATCGGGGCTCGCCTCGGCGTCAAGCACGGTTGCGCGCAGAACGAACACGTCGCCGTGATTTCCGGAAACCGGCCGTGAGACACCGAGGATGCGTCCGGAGGCGTCGCGCATTTCGACTTCCAACCAGGTGTCTTGCAGGTCGCGCACACCGCCAGGGAAGCGATGTCCCACCCGTTCGTTCTGGAGAAGCACGTCGAAGACCAGCGGCTCTCCACCGCTCATGCGGGACTCTTCGGGCAACAGGTAACTGCGCGGCCCCACGCGGACGGTCCCAACGTCCACCGTGACTGCACCCTCGAGCTCGCCCTCCGTCTGGCGCTTGCTGTCGGGGTCGGCGAGCTGAGTTGCCAGGGCGGTGTGGGACGCAGCCCAGCGATGGCTGCGGATCATGCCGTCATGTGCGCCGGCCATCTCGGCGTCGGAGGCAGGCTCTGCTCGCATGTGACAGCTCTGGCAGTTGCCCTCCTCGACGGAGACCAAGTGGTCTTGCACGCCGCCGCCGTACGTCGACGACGCCCAGTCCCCGAGATCGTCGATCCCAGGCAGATGATTGGCGTTGCCGATGGCGGGCCCGGAAAACGACCGATGACATGATCCGCAGAGCGCAGCCGTGCGAAGCGGAGGCATCGTAAGGCGGGCGCGGTGCGCCTCGATCTCGTCGGGGTTGGCCGGATCGGGTATCAACACCGCTTCGTCGGTCAGGGTAAAACTCGCGTTGCCGTCCGGACGCGCGGATTCGACGCTGTGACATACCAAGCAGGTCACGCCCGCGTACGCGAGCTCGTTGCCCGGCGTCACCTCTGTATCGATATCTCCAGATATCAGCAGGAGCGGGTCGTGACACCCAGCGCAGAATCGGCTCTCCTTCTCTCCACGCTCTCGGCGGAACTGGTCGATGCTCGCGCGGTACCAAGGGTTGTCGAACGAAGCGTAGGCATGGACGCTGTTGGCCCAGTGCGACGCCAGGTCAGCGTGGCAATCGGCGCAGTCGTCCGTCTTGGCCAGCCTGGATACATCGAGGGCGGGTGCTTGCATAGAGGATGGGCTGAGATCCCCACCGCTCGAGCGCAGAGGGGCTGGGCCGCCGAGCGAACATCCAGCAGCGGCCAATACACACCCTAAAAGAAGCCAGCGAGCCATGTTTTCTAGGACGTTCGACGCGCCCCATTGGATCTGATTCTTCTTAGAGCGTACCGAAGCTCACGAAAATCTGTGTGAGAAGCGCGTCGGCCATCAGAATGCTGATCGAAACGACCACGACGGAGCGCGTCGTGGAGCGGCCGACGCCTTCAGTTCCGCCCCGCGTCTGCAGGCCGAAGTAGCAGCCAAGAATGGCGATCAAGAAGCCGAAGAATGGCGTCTTGAAGACACCGCTGGTGAAGTCGGTGATGCGAAGCGAATCGAGCGCCGTTGAAAAGAAGAACTCCATCGGAATGCCGTAGGAGAGCGCCGCGACCAGCATCGAGCTGAGCATTCCGAGGATGAACGCCACGAAGGTGATGAGAGGCATGATGATGATGCATGCGATGAGGCGCGGGACCACCAACCTTCGAATCGGATCGGCGCCGAGCGCGCGAATGGCGTCGACCTGCTCCGTAACCGTCATCGAACCGAGCTCGGCGGCGATACCCGCCGCGATTCGGCTGCCGACGACCAACGCGGTAAGGGACGGGGCCAGCTCGCGCGCTTCGGACACCCCGATCACGCGACCGAGGGTATCCTTTGCTCCAAACGCCTCCATCGAGACCGCGAACTGAATCGTCATGACGATGCCGACGAAGATCGCGGTGGCTGCGGCGATCGCGACGCTCTTCACGCCGAGGGCCTCGACTTGGTAGACGAACTCGCTCATGTCGAATCGCGAAGTGAACAAGGTTCGGATCGTCCTGCCAGCCAGGAGCGTCGCGCCACCGACCTCCTCGACGAACTTCCGAAGACGCTGGAGCTGGTAGTCGGCCCAGGTCGTGAAGTTGCGCGGCCGGGTCGACGGAGCTGCAGAGGTCACGGCTGGCCCAGGCTGGTCGTGAAGCCGGCGAGCATCGCGTCGAAGTCGCTCAGCGAGTCTTCGAACGAGGTGCCGGGTGGCGTGATGAGGCCGAAGTCGTAGACGCAAGCGTCCTTCTTCAAGATCTGAAGCAGGATCTCACGTGGGACCCCGTCCAGCTTCGCCATCAGGTGAGTGCGGAGGGCTTCCCTGCCGTCCATCGCCACGACCTCCTCCTCGACGATCTCTCGCTCGGTGAAGCCGATCAACAGGTGGCTTCGCAGCGCGCTGAGCGGGATGTCGAGACCCGGGTCGCAGTCCGAGTCGACATGCATGACGGCGCCTTTGGCCTCGTTGTGCCAGGCGAGGTCGTTCTGATGGTTCACCGTGACGGGTGTCCAGTCCCCGGAAAGCGGCCCGATCCGATAGGACGTCTGCACGCCCCGATAGAGGCCGTTTTCGAGCACCCCGGTCGTGGCACAACCGATCGTGGTCAGGCTCATAAAGAGCCAGATGCCCAGCCGCCGCCTCACGGGGCCAGACTGTAGCAGGCCCGGGTTCCTTGTCGATTTGGGCTTTTGCGGCCCAAAGCGGGCCGGGGGGGGGCTGGTCCGCTAGACTGAAAGGGCCGTGGGTCGGGGGGCTCAAACAGAACAGGCCGCGAAAATTCGCGGCGTTGCGATCTTGGATCGCCTCGTCGTCGAGGGGAGGGTGTCTCCAAGCCTCTACGACGAAGTGTTGCTCCACGCACAGCGGACGCAGTCGACGGCGGAGGAATCGATCCTCCAACTCGGACTGATGACCGAGGCCGAGCTTCTCAAGTACACGGCGGGCCTCTTCAAGACGCGTTTCGTGGGCTCCGAGAAGTTGGCCAAAGCGGGTGTCGACCCGTGGCTGCTTGGCAAAGTACCCAAGAAACTCGCCAAGCGGCTGACGGCGTTTCCGATTCTCTACGACGCGCGCACACGAGTCCTCTCAGTCGTGGCGGCGGACGTGAGCGACGACGACGTGCGTCAACAGATGCAGTTCGCCACGGGCGCGCGCGACGTGAAGGTCTACGTCGCGCGCGAGGCCGCCATCCGAGCCGCCATCGCGAAGCACTACGACCAGAACAACGGGCCGTTCGAGATGTTGCTCAGCGGTGCGTCTACACGGTCGGTCCGCAGCTCACGGGACTCGGACCCGGTGCCCGGCTGGGGACAGGTATTCGAGGAGCAAGATGGCCAGCTGGTGCGCCGTCGCCGCGCGATCTCCCTCGAGATGGAGCAGGCGGCTAACGACCAGGAAGCAGAGCCCGAGTCGGAGGAGCCGCACGCGCAGACGTATGCCAGAGCTGCGGCGACCCAAGGCCGGACCTTGATCGAGCAACTCTCTGCGCCGTCCCAGGGTAGTGATGTCGAGGTGAGTCCCGAGGTCTATCTCGACACCTTGAGTGTGCTCGTCACGCTGATCGAGCAACTCAATCAGGACCGCGGCGGGCATTCGATGCAGGTCGCCCGTATATGCAAGCAGCTCGGCGAACGGATTCGGCTCACGCTTCCGCAGGTGCACGGAATACTCGTGGCTGCGTATCTTCACGATGTGGGCGTTTCGGCGGGCTCGCACGTTACACCATTCGATCTGGCGCATGACGACTCGAAGCGGGATCTAGCCCGGCGGGTGTACACGGCACCGAGCCGTCTGCTCGAATCAGTCGCCCTGCCCGCCACGGCGGTAGATGCACTGCGCCATCGTTTCGAGCGCTTCGACGGCAAAGGCTTTCCCGAACGATCGGGCGGCAAGGACATTCCACTCGGCGCACGTGTCCTGGCCGTGGCGGAGAGCTACGTCGACCTGACGCAGAACAAGACCAATGTTCTCGGCCGTCGACTCGCGCCCGAGGACGCGTGCGACGCGCTCGACCAACACAAGGGCGCGGCGTTCGATCCGGCTGTCGTCGACTGGCTTCGCCACATCGTGCTCGACGACGGAGCTCCGATGCTCTCCACGTGTCATCGCGTGCTGATTGTCGATCCTGATCCGGAAGAGACCTCGGTGCTCGAGGTGCAATTCAACGCCCAGGGCTACGAAGTCGTCATCGAGCGCACCATGAAGGGCGCGCTCCGCGCTGTGCAGAACGAGAAGCACGACGTCATCGTGAGCGAGGTGCGACTCGCCGATGGCGACGGTTTCGATCTGCTTCACCGGCTTCGCCAGAGCGCGCACGGAAGCGTGCCGTTGATGTTCCTCACCGCCGAGCGCGCGCAAGCCTCCGTCAGTCGAGGCCTCGAGCTCGGAGCATCCGACTACGTGGTCAAACCGGCGTCGGCCGCCGTGGTCGTTGCGAGAGCGGGACGCATCCTTGGTGACACGCCACCGAAGAAGACCGGCGCGCGCGGAGTGTCCGGCTCGCTGCAAGAGATGTCGCTCCCTGACGTGATTCAGATTCTCGCCAATGGGCGCAAGAGTGGACGGCTTCAGGTGAGCCACGGCTCCCTTTTCGGCGAGCTGATGTTCCAAGATGGATCGATTCACGACGCAACTTTCGGGGACCTCCGGGGCGCAGAGGCGGTGTATGGAATCTTGCGGCTCACCGAGGGTGATTTCGCGCTCGCACCTGACAGCACGCCGGTCGAAGACGCCATCGGTATTCCGACCCATCATCTCCTGCTGGAGGCCATGCGCCGGCTCGACGAGGAGCAGCGCTAGCACCCCCCCAGGTGTTCAGCGGGCCTGGCAAGTTTGTGCCCGGCACGCCGTGGGATATGCTGCAAGGGTGCGCTTGTGCCATCAATGCGGCGCGTCGGTCGAGGCCGATGCGCGCTTCTGCTCTGCCTGTGGGGCCCCGTCCGACGAGGCGGGTGGGCACGGTGCCGCGGACCCGCTCGTAGGGCGCGTAGTCGGCGGTACCTACCTGCTGCAGGAGGTGGTCGGCGTCGGCGGCATGGGCCGCGTCTACAAGGCCGAGCAATCGACCCTCGGGCGCACGGTCGCGGTGAAGGTGATTCACCCGCATCTGCTCAGCGATGAGCAGACGGTGGCCCGTTTCTATCAAGAGGCACGAGCGTCGAGCCGGCTCAACCACCCGAACAGCGTGAGCATCATCGACTTCGGCCGCACCGACGACGGGATCCTCTATCTCGCGATGGAGTTCCTGAGCGGCAAGGACTTGGCGCTGGTCATGCACGAGGAGGGGCCGCTCCCCGTCGACCGCGTCTGCAACATCTTGATCAACACGCTCGACGCGCTCGGCGAAGCGCACGAGCTCGGCATCGTGCATCGGGACCTCAAGCCAGAAAACATCATTCTTCGGCCGCTTCGATCCGGTGAGGACCTCGTCAAAGTCGTCGACTTCGGGCTTGCGACCATCGTTGGGAAGGAGAGCTCGATCACAAAGCCCGGACTGGTGTGCGGGACGCCCGACTACATGTCCCCCGAGCAGGGCAGGGGCGACAGCGTGGACGGACGCGGCGACATCTACGCGCTCGGTGTCGTATTGTTCGAGCTCTTGGTGGGGCACCTTCCATACATCGACGACACGCCGACGCGCGTGGTGCTGCGTCACCTGAACGACCCGGTTCCAGACCCCAGGAAGGCGCGCCCGAACCGGCCGATCCCCGATCGCTTGGCGGAAGTCACGATGAGGGCGCTCGCAAAGGACGCGAGAGAGCGGTTCCAAGTCGCGCGGGAGATGCAGGCGGCGCTGCGGGAAGCCGTCGACGAACTTCGCGTGCGGCGCACCTCTGTCACCCCCTGTCCGAGCTGTGGTGCTCCGGTATTCGGTGCGCAGAATTTCTGCGGTGAGTGCGGCTCTCGACTCACCGCCGCTGAGCCGGCACTTGGCAGCAACCGGTCGCTGCGGCCGTCGTTCTATCCGCCGCTCGGGTCGCAGCGCGAGTTCGTTGGGCGTGAGGATGAGATTCGCCAGATTCGCGAGAGCCGTCACACCGCGGCGCAAGGGGCACACTGGGTTCACGTGTTTGGCGAGCCCGGCGTCGGTAAGACGCGGTTCCTGACCGAGATTGCGGAAATCGCCGCCGCCGAAGGAGACCTCGTCGTCGGCGCGGGAGCTCATTCGTCTGGGGCGCCGGTTCCCTACGCCGCGATCCGAACCATTCTCGCCGAGCTCCTCGAAGTGGACGACTCGGAGCTCGCACGGATGGCCAACCGCGGCGACGAGTGCGGCTCCACCTTAGCCGGCGCAGGCGTCGACGAAGTCATGAATCCGGCCGGACTTTTCGGAGGGGACGGCCGGTCGCGCACCGGGGCAGTCGCAGAGGCCTTGGCGTGTGCGGTGCGGCGAGCGAGGGGTCGGGCGTCGAGCGGGCGCGTGATGCTCATCGTGGACGACATTTCGCACTGCGATGGGCTCACGCAGCGCACAATCATCGAGCTCGCCCGCGTCCTGGGGACGGAACCCGTTTTGTTGGTCACCGCCGGCGACAACGATCGCGGTGTGCTTGCCAGCGAGATTCTCGAGCTGAAGGGGCTGAATTCCGAGCAGGCGGAGCGGTTCCTGGCCGGGTCCTACCACTTGCGGCTGGTGTCGGGCCTCCAGGCGCTCACGGACTCCATGGGGGGCAACATCCTCCCGTTACATCTCGAACAACTGGAGGCGCTCGGGGTCGCACCGGACGATGGGCTGCCACCTAAATTGGCCGACGCCATCGCACAGCGCATCGAGCGGCTCGATGTCGACGCGCAGCGACTGCTGCAGGCGGCCGGTGTCCTCGGCCGGACCTGCGATCTCGACACGCTCCGCGCCGTATCGGGCAACGACAATCTCGCCGGTCTCGATGAGCTTGCGGGCAATTCTCTGGTGCAGCTCGACGGCACGAAGATCAGCATCACGCACCCGTTCATCGGGGAGCTCGTGGCTGCGACAATTCCTGCAGAGGCCCGCCGTGCATTGCACCGGCGCGCGTTCGAGGTGATGAGCGAGCTTCGAGCGCCGCAAGAAGTTCGTGCAGCGCACGCATATCGAGGTGTCGAGCCCGTCACGAGCCTCGTCGTCCTCGAGAAGGCTGGTGATGCGGCGATGTCGCGCGGCGATCATTGGGGCGCCGTGCTCGAATACCAACGCGCCCTCGAGATTGCGCGGCGGGAAACGCTCGAGAGTGGAGACACGGTCTACGACACAGCCATCGCGACCTTCAGTCGCAAGCTCGGTGAAGCACTTGCGCGCTCAGGCGATCCTTCCGGCGCCGACGGTGTCCTTCGCGAGGCGCTCGATCTCACCGCACCGAAGAGCGCCGACCGCGCAAAGATGTTGTTGTCACTCGGCCGGATCGCGTCTCGCAGGGACCGCCCAAGGGACGCGATGCGCCAGTTCGGTCAGGCGCTCGAGCTCGTGGCCGGCGTCGAGCCGGCAGTCGAGTCGCACTTGCAGGTTGCGATCGGGCGCATTCGTCGCATTGATGGCGATCCACACCATGCCGCCAACGCATATCGTCGGGCGCTGGAGCTGTTCGCAGAGATCGGCGCCCCCGCCGGGACGATCTCGCGGACGCGGCTAGAGCTCGCGGATGCGTTGACCGCGGCGGGAGACCACGAGGGCGCCGCTGCCGAGCTTCGTACGGTTGAACGAGAGGGGAGGGCCCAACGCGCCACGAGCCTCGTCGCGAGGGCGGTCGGTATGCTCGGCTCGATCGATGAGCTCGCGGGCCGGGCCCGTGATGCCCAGGTCCGCTACGAGGAAGCAGCCTCGTTGGCATCCGAATCGGGCGATGCCCCGGGCTATCGGCGCTGGTTGTCTGCGAGCAAGACCCTCCGAGCCAGCCTCTAGTACTCTGCTATGCTTCGCCGCATGCGGCGCTGCTGGTGGATCTTCGCGCTGACCGCGGCTTTCGGATGCGACACGCTCGGTGAGTTCAGCACGGGCGCGGGGAGATCGCCGGGATCGACGATCCCGACAACTGCCCGGAGAACATCGACTGCTCGTTCATTCGACGCGGGTTTCCGTACGGCGTCACCCTCGACCTCACATTCGACCCCAATCAGCAGTACGAAGATCCAGGCACGATCTCGACCAGCGGCGAGGACTGCGGTGCGACATTCACCGATACGCCGCTGCTGCCAATCCCGCCGCTCGCGCACGATCAACTCGGCCTCTACGAGTTTCCCGGTGGAGGGCGGATTCGCAACTACATGTTCGTTGCACGCCCCGAGACCGGGCCGCTTGCAGGCCGCGATGCGATGGTGTTCCTCTCCTTGATCCGTGGAGGTAACATCGAAGTGCGCATCGTGGCCGGACCGGGTCTCGAGATTTGTGACCCGGCTGACTGCGCCGCGATCGATTCCGGGCAGTGCGATTACTTCGGCGTGTTTTCGCTCCACCGCGAGGCGCTGTGATGCGAGTGCTCGGGATCGAGAGCTCGTGCGACGAGACGGCCGCCGCGCTGGTCACCGAACGCGGTGAGGTTCTAGCCGACGTCGTCGCGAGTCAGATCTCCACTCACAGCCCCTATGGCGGGATCGTGCCCGAGCTCGCGTCGCGCGCGCACATGCAGGCGATCATTCCCGTCATTCGAGAGGCGCTCGAACAGGCTCCCGGTGGCTTATCAGGTGTCGATGCGATTGCCGTCACGCAAGGCCCAGGCCTCATCGGCTCCCTGCTGGTCGGTGTGCAGGTCGCGAAGGCATTGGCGTGGAGTCTCGACAAGCCGTTGGTTGGCGTGAACCACCTGGATGGGCATCTTTTTGCGGTGTACCTCCAGCGGCCGGACCAAGCCTCGCAGGATTCGCCAAACATGCCGTATGTCGGCCTCCTGGTGAGCGGCGGTCACACCGCTCTTTATCGAGTGGAAGCCTTCGACGACATCGACTTGTTGGCCCAGACACGCGATGATGCAGCCGGAGAAGCGTTCGACAAGGCGGCGAAGCTACTCGGGCTCGGATATCCGGGTGGGCCAATCATCGACAAGCTGGCTGCGAAAGGTGACCCGACCGCGGTTTCGTTTCCGATGCCCATGGCGTCGCGCAAGACCCTCGAGTTCAGCTTCTCTGGACTCAAGACGGCGCTCGCGCGCTACGTGCAGACTCGGGGTGTGCCAGCGAATGAGGCGGAGCTCGCCGATCTCTGCGCGTCGTTTCAAGGAGTGATCGTCGAAAGTCTCGTTCGGAAGTCACTTCTCGCGTGCGAGCATGAGGGGCTCAATAATTTGGTGATCACCGGTGGCGTCGCGGCTAATCGCGGTCTTCGCGCGCGAGCCGGCGAAGCGTGTGAGGAGCGTGGGATCCGGCTCTTCGTGCCGCCGCCGATCTCGTGCACCGACAACGCCGCGATGATCGCAATGGCAGCCGTTCGCCGCCTAGCAGCCGGTGAGAGCGACGACCTTTCGTTTGCCGTCTACTCGCGGGACCCCGATCGGAAGCGTGGGAAGTTCAGGCGAGACGGAACCCTCGTCGAGCGCAAGCCCGATGTCCGATAGGGGGCCCGACGTCATCGCGTCCCCGTATGTCGAGGTCGCCCTTCCGGTCCCGCTGCGTCGCGTGTTCACCTACGGCGTCCCGGATTCGCTGCGCGGCTCGCTACGCTGTGGAAGCCGCGTCGCCGTGTCGTTCAACCGGCGCAAGCTCGCCGGTGTCGTCGTCTCAGGCCGCGAGGAGCTTCCAGAGGGCGTGAAGCGCGCTCTCGCCGTGGCCGGGCTCCTCGAGTCCGATCCTGTGTTCACGCCCGAGCTCCTTCGGTTTCTCGAGCGCGCCGCGAAATACTACATGCATCCGCTTGGCGAAGTGCTGCGTGCTGCGGCACCCGCCTTACCTTCCGGAGCGATGAAGCGCCTGCGCGCCGATGGTTTTCTACAAGCGGAGGAGAACCTCCCCGGACAGCGAGTGGCGCACCACGTGACATGGGAGATCCGGGCGACCGGGAAGCATGCCGAGGGAGCGCGACTAGGGGCCCGCCAAAAGAAGCTGCTCGACCGCCTTCGCGATCAGGATTCGGTCCTTCTCGACGAGCTTCGCTCGGAGATTAGCGACGCTCGCAACGTCGTCCGCACGCTTGCCGAAAAGGGTCTCGTCGCCTTCGAAGAGGTGGAGGCAAACCCCGACCCGTTCTTTCGGACACCCGTCGAGCGTGACGTGCCCCCAGTGCCGACGCCCGCGCAGGAACACGCCATCGATGCCATCACGGACGCTATCCTCGAGCAACGCACCGAGTCGTTTCTGCTTCACGGGGTCACTGGGTCCGGAAAGACCGAGGTGTATCTCCGTGCCATCGACGAGGTTCGCAGGGCGGGGGCGGGCGCGATCTTGCTCGTGCCCGAGATCGCGCTGACTCCACAGCTCGTCGGCCGGTTTCGTGCGCGGTTCGGCGATGACATCGCGGTGCTCCACAGCGGTCTGACGGCGCGTCAACGCGAAGATGCGTGGCAAGCGCTTCGGCGTGGTCGAGTCCGCGTTGCAATCGGTGCGCGGTCGGCGCTCTTTGCGCCGGTGGCGAATCTCCGGCTGGTGGTCGTCGATGAAGAGCACGATCCGTCCTTCAAGCAGGATGAGGGCTTCCGGTACCACGCGCGCGACATGGCTCTTCTTCGCGCGCAGTATGCCGGCGCCGTATGCATGCTCGGGAGCGCGACGCCTTCGGTGGAGACCTACCATCGCGCGAACGAGGGCAAGATGCGCCTGCTCTCGCTCCCTTCGCGCGCGACAGGCGCAACCCTTCCCAGTGTGGAGATCGTCGACCTCCGGCGGCATCGTCGCGGTCCGACGGGGCATCCGCTGCTTTCGGGGCCGCTCCACGCGGCGCTCGGCCGTTGTCTCGATGGCGGGCATCAGGCGATCTTGTTCCTCAACCGCCGCGGCTTCTCACCGAGCGTGCGTTGCGAAGCCTGTGGGGCGGTCGCGGAGTGTCCGGCGTGTAGCGTTGCGCTCACGGAGCACCGAGGGCAGGGCTTTCTAAGGTGCCACTATTGCGATTTTCACCGTCCGATTGCGACTCCGTGCGTGGCATGCGGGGCGAAAGAATACCATCACCTCGGTGTTGGGACCGAGCAACTGCAACATTCGATCGAAGAGAGCTTCCCCAAAGCGCGCGTTGCGCGCCTCGATCGGGACACTGCATCTGGCGAGGGTGTCGAAGTGGTCCTCGACCGATTGCGAAGCGGAGCCGTCGACGTCTTGGTCGGTACGCAGATGGTCACCAAGGGCCACGACATTGCGGGAGTCACGCTCGTGGGGGTGGTTCTCGCGGATCAAAGCCTCGCTTTCCCCGACTTCCGCGCGTCAGAGCGAACGTTTCAGCTTCTCGCTCAGGTGGCCGGTCGTGCCGGGCGCGCCGACACGCCAGGCGAAGTCATCTTGCAAACTTTTCAACCCGAGCACCCTGCCGTTCGGCTCGCTGCGCAGCACGACTACGAGCAATTCTACGGCGAAGAGATCGTCGGCCGCCAGGAGGTTGGTTATCCGCCCTTCGCGCGCTTGGTCGCGGTTCGCGTTCATGCGGGAGCCGAAGCCGACGCGCGCAGCGCCACTCAGCACCTTGCCGACACCGCTCGCCAACACCAAGCGGTCCGCGAAGGTGCCGTCCAAATCCTGGGCCCGGCGCCCGCTCCACTGGCGCGCCTCCGCGGCCGCTACCACTACCGGCTCTTGCTCAAATCCCCCGACCGAAAGCTCTTGAGAAACGTCGCCGCGCTCCTTGCAGCAAGAATCGACCAGGGCTTGCCCCCGACCCATGCCACCCTAGACATCGACCCCCTCTAGAATGACGAGGGGGATTTCGCGGACTACTGACTCGGCGTATTGACGCCAATGCGGGTTGTAGGCGGCGGCTTTGGGCCAGATTTCGGCGTGCTCGACTTCGCTTGCCGCCCGGGCGCGGACCTCGCGGATCGTCTTGCCAATTTGAATCGTCGCTATCGCGTTGGCTTGCAGGTTGAGCCACCAGGCGGGCGGGGTCTCCTTGCCGCCGTTCGACGGGTAGATGATCGCGTCGTTCCCGTGCGGCATGTAGACCAATGGGGTCGTGCGTTCGAGACCAGACTTTCGGCCAGTCGTCGTGAGTAGAAGGACCTTGCGGCCGAGGCCAAGACTGCCAACGAAGCGGCCCCCCAAGCGCTTGTAGAGCTTGGCGTGCAGGCGCCCGAACAAGCGCCAATCGCGTCCCTTCATTCAGCCGCTTCCTGGGCGCTCGCGTTTGCCGTTTGCTCGGCGGCGTCTTCCGCCGCGAGGAAGCCAAACGTGAGGGCCGGACCGATGGTTCCGCCGGCGCCCGGGTAGGTGCGGCCCATGACCGAGGCAGTCGAGTTGCCCGCCGCGTACAAGCCGGCGATCGGCTGTCCCTTCTCGTTGAGCACGCGCGCGTGCGCGTCGGTCAGCAATCCGCCTTTGGTTCCGAGGTCGCCCGGATAGATCTGCACCGCGTAGAACGGGCCCGTCTCGATGGGTCCGAGTGAGCAGTTGGGCTTCACTCTAGGGTCGCCGTAGTAGCGATCTTGTGCGCTCCAGCCGCGGTTGAAGTCTGGGTCCTCGCCCTTGACCGCATACTCGTTGAAGCGCGCGATCGTTGCCTTGGCCGTCGCTGCCGGAATCTTCAACTGCTCACAGAGTTCCTCGATCGTGTCCGCTCGGTAGAGGTAGTTCCCGTCCCGGTAGCGTCGCGGAAGCCGGCTGTCCGGCATGACCTTGCCCGGAGCGATCGGGCCCGCCACCGAGGACTTCCGATAACTGGCGTCGAAGATGTGGAACCAGCGCGGGTCCGCCGCTCCGGTCTTGGCGACGTCGTCGTACATCCCGTTGACGACGTCGATGTATGGCGCAGCCTCGTTCGTGAAGCGCTTTCCGTCTTGGTTGACGAACAAGCCGTGCGGAAGGCTTTTCTCGACGACCAACACCCAGGAGAAGGGCGACTTCGGGACGAGCGACACGGGAGTCCACCACGCTTCGTCCATCAAACCGAGCGCTCCACCGGCATCGCGGCCCATGCGAATTGCATCTCCCGTGTTCGAAGGCGTGCCCGCGGTCCAATCGGTCGTGATCGGACGCCGCTGGTACTGTTGGCGCATCTCGAGATTCCGCGAGAATCCGCCTGCCGCCAGGACGACGCCTCGCTTGGCTTTCACGCGAAGAATCTCCCCTTCCTTGTCGAGCACCGCGCCAACGACCCTGCCGTCTTCGAAGATCAGCTCATTGACGCCCGTGTTGAGCCATGCCGGCACCTTGCGCTCTCTCAATGAGAACAACAGGCGCCCCATCAGCGAGTTGCCCGCGCAGAGCTTCGTGTCACGACCCCAGCGCTTTCGCTTGAAGTGACGAAGCATGTAGAGGAGCATCTGCCACGCCATGAACATCATGGTCTTGACGCCGACGCCGATGGCGGCCTGCGCTTCGCGTGCCGTGATGCCGAACTTGCCGAGAATCTGCGACTGCGGGTGAGGGCGCCGCAGCCGAATCAGATCGTCGCGCAGCTTGGCGCCGTCGAACGGCACTGGGTCCATCGACCGCCCGCCCGGACGCCCGCCAGGCGCTTCAGGGTAGTAGTCGGTGTATTTCGCGAGAGGGACGTACCGCACGTGCGTCTTCTCGTTCAAGTAACGGAGCACCCGCTTGCTCTCCCGGATGTAGAGCCAAAGCATCTCGTCCGGGACCTCGCCCTTGGTGATGTGCTTCAGGTACGTGAAGCCGTCCTCATCGGAGTCCTCGATCCCCTCCTTCGCCATGCCGGGGTTGTTCGCGACCCAGCAGACGCCGCCAGACATGGCCGAGTTTCCCCCAAAGAGATCGCTCTTTTCGACCAAGAGCACATCGAGCCCCAGGTCGTGCGCGCGGATGGCCGCGCCCATCCCTGCGGCGCCACTGCCCATCACGAGTAAATCGACTGTACGGTCCCACTCCGCCATCGCGGCGCTCCTTTTGCTACGGGCTCGGCCCTCAGAAATAGAACATGTTCTAGCCCAGGCGCGCTGTCAAACCCCCCCGGTCTTGCGGCCGGGGGGGGCAAGCGCTAGAAAAAACAAGTGATTCGCCCCATTCTCTGTTACCCAGACAAACGCCTTCGTGAGCCCGGCAAGGATGTCGAGGAGTTCGATGAAGAGTTGCATGCGCTCATCGAGGACATGGCCGAGACCATGTACGCTGCGCCGGGCGTTGGCCTGGCCGCACCGCAAATCGGTGAGTCGAAGCGCCTCTTCATCATCGATGTCGCGACGGAGGACGACGAGCCGAGCGATCTTCGCGTGTTCATCAATCCGGAGATCGTCGCAACCGAGGGCGAGACTACATTCAACGAAGGCTGCCTCTCGTTTCCGGGTGCTCGGGAGGATGTCGACCGCGCCGAGCGGGTAACCGTGCGCGCACTCGACAAAGACGGAGAGCCCTTCGAGCTCCAAGCTGATGGCCTACTCGCCATCGCGATCCAACACGAAAACGATCATCTCGACGGCAAGTTGATGATCGACCATTTGAGCGTCTTGCGTCGCCGGTTGTTGCACCGCGCGATGACCAAGCGCACCGCAGCCGACGCTGCGCAGTGATCCCGTGCGCACGATCTTCTTTGGCAGCCCGGAGTTCGCGGTGCCCTGCCTCGAAGCCCTGCACGACATCAGCGAAGTAGTCGCGGTCATCTCTCAGCCGGACCGACCTGCTGGTCGCGGGCTGGTGATGCGGCCACCAGCTGTCAAGGAGCGCGCGCTCGAGCTCGGTCTCGACCTGTGGCAACCGACGAAGGTTCGGACCAGGGAGTTCGCAGAGCGGCTCCGGGCGCTCGAAGCCGACGTGGCGGTCGTAGTCGCGTATGGGCGCATTCTGCCGAAGGCCGTGTTGGAGGCGCCGCGCCTCGGGTGCGTGAACGTGCACGCATCGCTGCTGCCGCGGTGGCGTGGAGCCGCACCGATTCAATGGTCCATCGTGCATGGCGATCCGGAGACTGGCGTCACCTTGATGCAGATGGACGAAGGCATGGACACAGGGCCCATTCTCGCAACCGAGTCGACGCCGATCGAGCGCGACGACGACGCAGCTACTCTAAGCGCGCGCCTCTCGAAGATGGGCGCGGAGCTCCTGCGCCGCCAGCTCCCACGCTACGTTGCCGGCGAGCTCACTCCCCAGCCTCAGGACCACGCGATGGCCACGATGGCCCCTCTCCTCGAAAAAGCGCATGGACGGATCAACTGGGACCAACCGGCTCGAGCCGTGCATAATCAAATCCGAGGCATGAACCCCTGGCCCGGAGCACACACGGTTCTCGGTGAGCGGCGCATCAAGGTGCATCGCGCCGTCGCCTCGACCCTGGATCCCGAAGGGGCGAAGCCTGGGGAGATCACCGCACTCGATCACGAGGGCATCCTCGTTGCGTGCGCGGAGGGCACCGTCGAGGTCCAAGAGCTGCAGGAGAGCGGGCGCAAGCGGGTCGACGCGCGCGCGTTCATCAGTGGGCGCGGGGTTGCGGTCGGCGATCGATTCACCAATGAAGGGGCCGCATCATGAAGATCTACACGAAGACAGGCGATGAGGGCCAAACAGGCCTGTTCGGTGGCGCGCGGGTATCCAAGGCTTCACTTCGAGTCGAGGCCTACGGCGAGGTTGACGAGCTCAACAGCGCCATCGGCTGGGCGCGCGTCTCCGTGTCGGACGCCGAGCTCGATGCGGTGCTGAATCAAATCCAGAATGACCTGTTCGAAGTGGGCGCCGAGCTAGGTTCGACGGCCGAGCGAAAGAAGAAGGGGCCAATGCCCCTCATCGAAGAACCACAAGTGCAGGCCCTCGAGCGCGCGATCGACAAGTACGAGGAGGGCCCTCCACCACTGACCTCGTTCGTGCTCCCCGGTGGCAGCGAGGGAGCCGCGCGCTTCCATCTAGCGCGATGCATCTGCCGGCGTGCAGAACGTTCGCTGGTCGAGCTTGGCGGGCAAGAGACGATTCGCGGGGAGCTGTTTCGTTACGTCAATAGGTTGAGCGATCTCCTGTTCGTCTTGGCACGGTACGCCAACCATGAAATTGGCGTAGAAGACATCCCCTGGGTCGGACAAGGCGGCTAGGGCATGTCCTCGGGGTCGAGCGTGAACCGCCGTTCCCCGACCCGTCCGTCGGCACGGACCTCTCCCGGTAGCTCCAGGCCTTCGCGCATCTCTTCGAGTAGCTCGTAGAGCGCGCCACGCTCGACTGCGAGCTGCTCGATGATCGTCCAACCCCATTTGCGCTTTGCGCGGATCTTGATCGACGTCCAAGTTCGGTTCACCAACTCGAGATAGACCAGCGCTAACGCACCGCCGAACGCGCCGATCAGGAAGGTCGTGATGCCGGCGGGCCAAGGCGCGTGCGGGATCCCACCGAAGGTGTTGTGCAGCTGAACCTGTCCAAGGCCGACCAACAGGGCCGCGACTAGCCACGAAAGTGGAAAAAGAACGAGACCGGCCAGCAGCTTGATCGTCGCCGTGTCCTTGTACTGTTTGGACGCGGCCTGGGCGATCGGACGGATCAGGAAGTACGCGGGCGCGTTGATCAGGACCCCGAGAAGGAGCACGGGTGGGAAGACGAGAAAGACGACGGCGGCCTGGAGAGCGAGGAGTACCGGGATCCATTTCGACTCGATCGCGGGTGGCTTGTCCAGGTCGTCGTCGTCGAGCTTCACCTCTTCGAGCGCCTGATCGTAGGAGGCGACGCGTTCGAGGAGCGCCCGCACTTCATCTGGCGCGGTCTGCATGCGCGCATAGTAGGCTTTCCAGACTCGCGCCATCCCCAACGTTCGCTCTGCCATGTCGGGCGCCCGCAGGCTGACGCCGGCTCGCTTCGCGCGCTCTGCGCGCATCAGCGAGCGTACGCGGTTCATCATGTGGTTCAGCTCCCAGCTTTCCGTCGCGTGCGTCACTTCTTGGAGGACCGGTTCCAACACGCTGGTGAGCTCGCTGCTCTGCTTTCGAAAAGTCGCGTCGTCGTTTTCGTCGATCGAGGTTTGGAGCTCGGGCGAGATGTATAGCGGCGGGTGGAACTCGACCAGGGCATTCGACCGGAACGCGGTCTTGTTGTCGTAGTGAAGACCGACGGGAATGATCACCGGTGGAATGCCCTGCTCGGCACAAAGCTGCATGGCGCGGTAGAAGAGGCGTGCCGCGCCGGTCTTGAGCTCCTGAAGGAAAGGGTCGTCGTGACTGACGCCCTCCGGGAAGAGCGCGGCAAAGCCCCCGACGCAAACCGCATGTGCGAGCGCGTCGAGGCTCTTTCGGTTCGCGGCGCGGCGGGTGTCGTCGTCCGCGCTTTCGAGGTCGGAGGCGCGGTAGATGGGCACCGTGCCGAGCGCCTTCATGATCCGTCCGATGACCGGCCACTTGAAGAGGCCGTGCCGAGCGCCAAACACGACCGTCCGAGGAAACGTGCTGATGATGAGGGCCGGATCGAGCAACCCGTTCGGGTGCCACGCGATTAAGATGCCTCCGCCGGTCGGCGGGATGTGCTCGACGCCGCTGACTTCGACGCGGCGAAAGAAGAGCCCAACCAAGAACCGCACGAGTCGCACCGCATTGTTGGTCGTCGCTCGCATCGTCCGATGATACGCGCTAGACCCCCCGCAGGTCATGAAGCGCGCGGTAGTCGTAGTGTCGTGGACTGTGCTCGCCGCGCTGACGTGGGGGTGCAGCAAGAAAGCCGATGAAGCCGTGCTCCGGCCCATCGGCGAGCCAACGGCCATCCTGGCGGGGCCGCCGGAGTATGTCGGGACCAAGGTTTGCGCCGAGTGCCACGAAGCCCAGTACGAGAAATGGCTCGGTTCCCATCACGACCTCGCGATGCAGCGGGCGACCGAGGAGGCTGTTCTCGGTGACTTTGATGACGCCAAGGTGCGCTACTACGAGGAGACGGCTCGCTTTCTTCGCGACGGCGACGCATTCGTGATCGAAGCGCTCGGCGCCGACGGGAAGCGCGCGCTTTTCCCGGTCATCTACACCTTTGGTGTGGAGCCGCTGCAGCAGTATCTGGTCGAGGTCGCCCCCGGCCGCCTTCAGTCCTTTCCGTTTGCCTGGGACACGCGCGAGGAAGAGCAGGGCGGGCAGCGCTGGTTCCACCTTCAGCCGGAGGAGTACATCGAGCCTGGGGATCCGCTCCATTGGACGGGACCGAGCTACAATTGGAACTTCGCGTGCGCGGACTGCCACTCCACCGCCGTGAAGAAGAACTACGACCGCGCAACGAAAACGTATTCGACCGACTACTTCGAGATCGATGTGGGCTGCGAGGCCTGCCATGGCCGCGGCTCACGGCACACCGAGCTGGCCGAGGCAGAAGAGCCCCTTCCCGCGGGTGCCGGCTTCGCCCAGCGTTTTCCTACACTCGCCCAACGCGTTTGGACGTTCGAGGAGGGGCGCAGCATCGCCTCTCTCTCGACGGGCAAGAGCAATGAGCCCGAGAGCTGCGCGCCCTGCCACTCGCGACGCGCGGACCTCGGTGGTGATCCGGGGCGCTATCACGATCGCTATCGACTCGCGGCGCTCGACGAACTGCTCTACTTCGACGATGGCCAGATCCAAGACGAGGTCTACGTCTACGGCTCCTTCCTGCAGAGCAAGATGCACGCCGCCGGCGTCGTCTGCAGCGATTGCCACGACGCACACAGCGGCGATCTCCGCGCGGAGGGGAACGCTCTTTGCGCGCGCTGCCACCACTCCGGCGTCTACGACACCCCGGAGCACCACTTCCACGATGTGGCGACCGAGGGAAGCCTCTGCACCGACTGTCACATGCCGCAGAGGACCTACATGGTGATCGACGATCGCGCAGACCACCGGTTTGGCCTTCCTCGCCCGGGGCTATCTGCAGCCATCGGCTCACCCGATGCCTGCACGGGCTGCCATCGGGGCAAGACCGCGCAATGGGCCGAACGGCAGATCGATAAGCACTTCGATAAGCGCAGCAG
>Ga0111160_1132_pt1 | contig 20117 bp, 20 predicted proteins | sample DeeMarSeWOR28_12_FD_80265 | JGI IMG/M metagenome (GOLD analysis project Ga0111160, IMG submission 80265) | Myxococcales bacterium SG8_38_1
CACGTTCGGCGGAAACCCACTCGCCTGCGCCGCAGGTCTTGCCGTCCTTCACATCATCGACGAAGAGGGTCTCATCGAGAATTCGCGCGTACAGGGCGAGTACCTGACGACCCGGCTCGCGCAGATTGACGCGCGCCTTTCGACCACGGCAGGGGTCCGCGGGGTCGGCCTGCTGCAGGGACTGGTCTTGAGCGACGATGTCGACCCTGGTGCGACGATCACTGCCATTCACGCGGCGGGGCTGTTGCTGACGCTTGCGGGAGGCAACGTCATCCGCGTCTCGCCATCGCTCAACGTGACCCGCGAAGAGCTCGACGAAGGCCTGGCGATCCTCGAGCGGGTCGTCTCCGAGGCGCCGAGGAAGCCATGAAGCGCGACTTCCTAACCATCTCCGATCTCAGCCGCGACGAGCTCTTTGGCCTGCTCGATCGCGCGGCTGAGCTAAAGGACCTTCGCGGTACTCCCGCGCATCCTGCGCCGCTTCTGGGCAAGTCGATCGCGATTGTGTTCGATAAAGCGTCGACGCGTACGCGGCTTTCGTTCGAGGTCGGCATCCACGAGCTTGGTGCGCAGCCCGTCACGCTCATCTCCAAAGACACCCAGCTTGGGCGGGGTGAGCCCATCGAAGACACCGCGCGCATGTTGAATCGCTACGTGCATGGCGCGGTGTATCGGACGTTCGGTCACGACCGGCTCGAAGTACTTGCAAAGGCCACCTCCATTCCGGTGGTCAACGGGCTCTCGGACCAGTTCCACCCGGTGCAGTTGCTCGCCGACATGATGACCATCCGCCAGAGCTTCGGTTCATCGCTCGATGGAGCGCGCGTCGCGTGGATCGGCGACGGCAACAACATGGCCCATTCGTGGATCGTGTCTTCGGCGGTGGCGGGGTTCGAGCTCGTGCTGGCCTGCCCGCCTGGGTACCAGCCAGATCCGCGGGTTTTGGCCGATGCGCTCGCTCGGGGAGCGAAGGTCCGAGTCGTCGAGCGTCCCGAGGAAGCCCTCGACGGTGCGAGCGTCGTGACTACCGACGTCTGGGCCAGCATGGGCCAGGAAGCGGAGGCGGCCGAGCGCGAGCGCGCATTTGCCGGCTTCATCGTCGACGATGCCGCGATGAAGCGTGCCGCGGCCGATGCGATTTTCCTGCATTGCCTCCCTGCGCACCGCGGCGAAGAAGTGAGCGCATCGGTCATCGATGGTCCTCAGTCCCGGGTCTGGGACGAGGCCGAGAACCGACTGCACACCCAGAAGGCTCTATTGGAGTGGTTGCTCGCCTAGGCTCCTGAAGTGGCTGAATCCGCCCAACCCGCGCTAAGCTGCGAGCATGGGGGGAGCTGGGCAGTCACTGCCTGAGGAAGAGGTTCCGCAGCTCGTCGACGGCACCGATGTGAGGGCGCACGAGATCTCGGGACAAGACGCGTTCGTGCATTCGTGCGTCGACGGTGTGCTCAACGTCGAGGACATCGCCGACGTCACCGTGCTGTCGCCCGAGGAGGTGCGGAAGTCGATCGGGCGTCTGGTCGCGCTCGATCTCGTCGAGTGGATCACCCCCAACGCATCGAGCGCTCCGCCAGAGACCGAAGTCGTCGAGGATGTCGAGATCGACGAGACGCTTCAGAAGCGCATCCACGAGACCTTCTTTCGAGCGGACAAGCTAAATCACTACGAGATGCTCGGTGTGGCAATTGACGCGGACCGAGCCGAGATTCGAAAAGCCTACTTCGCGCTTTCGAAGACCTTTCATCCGGATGCGTACTACGGGAAGCGGCTCGGACCGTACAAGGCCCAGATGGAGGTGATCTTCCGCAAGATGACGGACGCCTACGAAGCAGTCGGGCGGCCCAAGAAGCGCGAGGCGTACGATCGTTACTTGCGGCAGAGCATCGAGGTGTCAGCGGCCGAACAAAAGATCGGCCGTGTCGAGGAGCGCGCCCAAGCAATGGCCAAGGCGCTGACGAGGGCGCCGGTCGCGGAGCGTCAAGCGCAGCCGGTCGGCGCGGAGGCAGCCGCCTCCAAGTGGCGCGCCAACGATGTGCCCACTGGAGGCGCGGCGCCACAGACAGCGCCTTCAAAGCCAGGACCCTCGAGGTCCGCGCCTTCGGTCGTTCCGGGGACGCCGGAGCACGAGCGTATGCTGCGCAAACGGGAGTTGCTCGAACGGCGGCTTGGCGGTCGGAGCAGACGCCCGGCATCAAGTCCGGCGCGTTCGATTCCCACGCCAACTGCACGTGTGGGCCAGCGAACCGCCCTTCGGGATCTGACGCGCTCGCTGAAGCAAACCGCGGCGCTCACCGGTGGTGTCGATCGGGCCCAGAACCACCTCGAGAACGCGCGAATCGCGGAGGCCCAGGGCGATCTTGCAGCTGCTGCCACGGCGCTTCGGATGGCGATCGCCCTCGATTCGGCGGATGTGTCGCTCAAGGATCACTACCGTCGAGTGAATTCCCAGCTCCGCGTTCAGCTTCTCGACATCCACCGGGACCAGGCCAAGTACGAGGAAGACAACAACATGTGGGCGGCGGCGAGCATTTCTTGGGCCAAGGTCGCGGACGCAGCCCCTGACGACCCGGTGGCGCCACGACGAGCGGCCAAGGCCCTCCTGACGGCCGGCGGGGACCTCAGAAAAGCGCGGGATTATGCCCTCAGGAGCCTGGAGCTCAAGCCGGACGCGCTCGAGTCCCGACTCTTGCTGGCCCGCATCTACATCGACGCGGGCATGGACAATAGCGCGGTAAAAGAGCTCGAAGAGGCTGCAAAGCTGGACCCGAAGCACGAGATGGTGAAAAATCTTAGGAAGCAGCTCGGGGGATGATGTGACGAACGCATCTGAGCGCTTGGAAGTGGGGCATGGAAAGAGTCATTGGGATTGACCTAGGTACGTTCAACTCGTGTGTTGCCGTCGTCGAGAGCGGTACGCCCGTGGTCATCGCGAATCGAGGGGGCTACAAGGTCACCCCGTCGATGGTGGCCGTAACGGAAGGCGGCAAGCGTTTGGTGGGCCACATCGCCAAGCGGCAAGCCGTGACGAACGCTGAGAATACCGTGTTTGCTTGCAAGCGGCTGATCGGCCGCAAGTGGGACACACCGCAGGTCAAGAATGCCATTCAGACGACGCCCTTCCACATCGTGGAAGGTCCGCACGGCGACTGCCGGATCAAGATGCGCGACAGGGTCTACTCCATCCCCGAGATCAGCGCGATGGTGCTGCAGGAGATGAAGATGGTGGCCGAGGACTACCTCGGCGAAGAGGTCAACAAGGTCGTCGTCACCGTCCCGGCGTATTTCAACGACAATCAGCGGCAGGCCACCAAAGATGCCGGCGCCATTGCAGGCCTCGACGTCATTCGAATCATCAACGAGCCCACCTCGGCCGCGTTGGCTTACGGATTCGGCAAGAACATCGATCGCACCGTGGCGGTGTTCGACCTCGGCGGCGGCACGTTCGACATCTCGATCCTCGAGATCTCGAGCTCCGGTGTCTTCAAAGTCATCAGCACTGCCGGCGATACCTTCCTCGGAGGCGAGGATTTCGACCAACGCGTCATCGACTGGCTCGTCGAAGGTTTCCAGCACGAGCATGGGATCGATCTTCGTCAGGACCGCATGGCTTTGCAGCGCCTCAAGGACGCGGCCGAAAAGGCGAAGTGCGAGCTTTCCGCAGTGACGGAGACCGAGGTGAACTTGCCGTTCATCATCTCGAGCGCTCGGAACGAGGCCCTTCACCTCCAGCGACTGCTCACGCGGGCGACGCTCGAAGAGCTCACGGCAGATCTCGTCGATCGGACGATTCAAATCTGCGAGCTCACCCTCGGGGAGGCAGGCCTCGAAAAAGGCGAGATAGAAGACATCATTCTCGTTGGTGGCATGACGCGCATGCCCAAGGTGCAGGAGCGCGTCTGCAAGTTCTTTCAACGCGACCCCTGCAAGGGCGTCCATCCCGACGAGGTGGTCGGTCTCGGCGCATCGATTCAGGGCGCAGCGCTGGTCGACGATTCCCCGGAGCTCGACATGGTGCTCCTCGACGTCACGCCGCACACCCTCGGCATCATGGTCGTGGGCGGCTACTTCGAAGAGCTCATCCCGCAGAACACGACTGTTCCGACCTCGCGCAGCAAGCCGTTCACTACGGTGCGTGACAACCAGACCGCGGTGAAGATTCTCGTGCTTCAAGGAGAGTCGCGCCGTGCTGAGGACAACGAGCTCCTCGGCGAGTTCATTCTGACAGGTCTGCGGCGAGCGCCGGCCGGTCAGGTCGAGGTCGAGGTCACCTTCGAGATCAACGCGGACGGCATCGTCAGCGTGCACGCGAAGGATGTCGAGACGGGCAAAGAGCAGTCGATCACCGTGACGGCGACGAGCGGCCTGACCGAGGACGAAATCAACGAGATGATGGCGGATGCCTCGGACTTCGCGGTCACGCGCCGCGAGGACGAAGCGGCCGAGAAGATCCGCCAAGAGGCGGAGACGCTCATCGCAGAAATCGAGCGTCTCTTCCCAGAGGTCGAGTCAATCGTGGCGGGCAGCGACTTCGGGCGGGATGCGATCGACAAAGCCAAGGGTGTCGTCGACAAGGCTCGCACCTTGCTCGAGCGGGGCGACATCGACGGCCTCGAGGAAGAGCTCGAGTCGCTCGGTCGAACCCAACGCATGTTCAAGGGCGTCGTCGGCAAGTCGGCGTAACCAATGGCATCGACGAAGCCTGGTGCGGGTGAGTCCCATCGTCCGAGAGTTCTTGGCAGCGATGGTGGTATCGACCTGACGGGCGGGGCCGCCACCCGCAATCCGAACCAGCGGCCAACGCTTCGTCCTTCGGGCGACGCTTGGGTCGTCGACCGGGATCGACGGAGCCTGCTTCCGCCTCGGCCCGCGCCTTCCGTCGCCGACCCGAGCGAGCCGGAGGATGATCTCCCAGACGACATCCATCAGGAGATCGCCGATCGGTTTGCTCTCGGTGACTACGCCGCCGCGCTGACCGCCGCCGAGCTACAGCTTGGGGTCGACCCGAGCGACCAGAGCGCTCGTCAATACGCCGAGACGAGCCGGCGGCGGCTCGAGGCGCGCTACACGACCCGGATCGGCTCGCTCGACTACGTTTTCAACCTGGCGGTACCGGCCGTGAAAGTGAAGTGGCTCGGGCTCGACCCGCAGGCGGCGTTCTTGCTGTCGCTGGTCGACGGCCAAACGGCGGTCGCGGAGGTTCTGCAGGCCTGCCAGATGGAGCGGCTCGAAGCGCTCCGGGTGTTCACCGAGCTATTGGAAGCAAAAGCCATCATCCGCGTCGCCTGACGCTTGGCCGCTTGCACGGCCGAGGGGGGCCACTACCATCCGCCTCCATGGCAGCGACCCCGAAGAAGATCGTGCTCGCCTACAGCGGCGGCCTCGACACATCCGTCATTTTGACTTGGCTCAAGGAGACCTATGACGCCGAGGTCATCGCGTTCTGCGCTGACATCGGGCAGGGCGAGGAGCTCGGCGGTCTCGACGAAAAGGCCAGGGCCACCGGTGCATCGAAGTGCGTCATTGCCGACCTCAAGGAAGAGTTCGCTCGCGATTTCTGCTTTCCGATGCTGCGCGCCAACGCGGTTTACGAGGGGGACTACCTGCTCGGCACCTCGATCGCGCGTCCGGTGATCGCGAAGGCCATGATGGACGTTGCCGAAGCCGAAGGCGCCGACGCGATCTCGCACGGTGCGACGGGGAAGGGCAACGATCAGGTTCGGTTCGAGCTCACCGCGATGGCAATCGATCCACGCATTCAGGTCATCGCGCCTTGGCGGACGTGGAATCTTCGGTCGCGAAGCGATTGCATCGCGTACTGCAAGGACCGCAAGATTCCCATTGAGGTAACCGCCGAGAAGCCTTACTCGATGGACGCGAACCTCTTTCACATCAGTTACGAGGGAGGGGTTCTCGAGGACACTTGGAACGAGCCGCACAAGGACATGTTCCGATGGACGACTGCCCCGGAGGACGCGCCCGACGAGCCGGAATACGTCATCGTCGGCTACGAGAGCGGGGACCCTGTCAGCGTCAACGGTGAGCGCCTCTCGCCCGCCTCGCTGATCGTCCGCCTCAACGAGATTGGCGCCAAGCACGGGGTCGGCCGCGTCGACATCGTGGAGAACCGCTTCGTCGGCATGAAGTCTCGCGGCGTCTATGAGACGCCGGGTGGGACGATTCTTCAGAAGGCGCACCGCGCGGTGGAGTCGATCACGGTCGACCGCGAAGTGCTACGGATTCGTGATGGCCTGATTCCCGAGTACGCGTCGCTCGTGTACCGCGGCTTCTGGTTCGCGCCGGAGCGCGAGACCTTGCAGGCACTCGTCGACGAGGCACAAAAGGACGTCACCGGCGAGGCGCGGATCAAGCTCTACAAGGGCAGCGCCGACGTCGTCGGCCGGCGCAGTCCGAAGACCCTCTACGACCCGGAGTTCGCCACGTTCGAAGCCGACGAAGTGTACGACCAGCAAGACGCGACCGGCTTCATCCGCCTCAATGCCCTTCGCCTGCGAATTCGGGCCCTTCGCGACCAGCATCGTGATGATTAACCCCGGCTGTTGCGGGGGATTGACGTCCTCGGTACTCTAGAAACGCACAAGGTCTTGGACGTTCCAAGTATACAGTTGGCCGCCGCGATCATCGGCGGCGTGGGTTTGGGCGCGCTGCTTGCGGCTGTTAGCGCCGGCATACATGCGCTCAGAGACGCGGGCCTCCAAGCGCTTTCCGAAGAGGGTCACCGCGACGCAGCGGTGGCCGAACGCATCCTGCGCGACGTCACGGGCGTGCAGACGCGGCTTCTGGTCGGCCGTGTCCTTTGTGTCGCCCTCGCAGCGGCGTTCGTGGCCTACTCACTCCTCCACGCGTACGGTGCCGGCGTCGCTCTCCTCGGCGTGCTTGCCATAGCCCTTGCGTATGCGGTGGTCGCGACCATCGTCTCTGCGGTGGTCCGCCGGCGGTCCGGGCACGCCACCCTCCGCCTTTGGAAGTGGCTCCGGCCCGTGGAGATCTTGCTCATGCCCCTTGCGGCGCCGCTCACCTGGATCAACGGTTTTGTCGAGCGGGTCGTGCCCGAGGTCCGGATGGAGGACCCGAGCCGTGTGGCCGAGCTCACGGTCGAGCACGTCATCGTGCAGGGCACGGAAGAGGGCACCATAGCGGAAGAGCACGCCCAGATGCTCCGCAGCGTGCTCGAGTTCAAGAACACCGTGGCCCGCGAGATCATGGTCCCCCGTACGCAGGTGGTCGCCCTCGAGCTGGACACATCGATCGACGAGGTGCTGGCGAGCATCATGGAGTCAGGGCACAGCCGTTACCCGGTGTACCGCGGCCACATCGACCACGTCGAGGGCGTCCTCTACGCCAAGGACCTGTTTCAGGTTCTTCGCAGCACATCCGAAGCGTCGACGATTTCACTGGCCAGCGTGGTCCGCAAGCCAGTTTTCTTCGCGGCGGAGAGTCAGAAGATCGGCGTGTTGTTGCGCGAAATGCAGCGGCGCCGTTCACATCTGGCGGTTGTCGTCGACGAGTTCGGTGGTGCGGCGGGCATCGTCACCCTCGAGGACATCGTCGAGGAGATCGTTGGCGAGATTCAAGACGAGCACGATGAAGAAGCGCCGCCCGTATACGAGCGCGCGCCGGGGCACTACTTCGTCGACGCGAGCATTTCCGTCTATGACCTCGAAGAGCACCTCGGCGAATCGATTTGCGAAGACAAGGGCGATTTCGATTCGCTTGGCGGGCTGCTGGTGCACCTGGCCGGCCAAGTTCCCGTCATCGGCGAAACCCTACGCGCCGGTCCGTACCGCATCGTGGTGCTCGACGCCGACGAGCGCCGTGTTCGCCGCGTAGAGATGCTCCGCGCCAGCACCGAGGAGCCCGACGAGGCCAAAGCCGCCGCTGGCTAAGAAGCCTCGGGCTGTTCTTCGTAGCTGACCCAATCTTGAAGGACGTCTGCGCCGCTCATCCTTGGTGTCAGGACCGTGTAGTGCGCGACCTGCCCTTCGGGCGCCGCTCCCACGGAGCCGACGTTCACGACATGGTACTCGCCGATCGTCCGCTGAAACGGCACATGCGTCGCGCCGCACACGATGATGTCCGCGGGGTCGTCGTCGAGCAGCGCCAAGATCTCTTCGTCGTCGAGATCGTGACTGATCTCCCTGCTGGGGTCCGCCGGCGAGCCATGCACCATCAGCACCTCGCGCCCGTCGATCAACGGAATGCGATGCTGCTCGGGCAAGCGGCGGAGACGTTCGGCGACGAGATCGCCGATTGCAGCCCGCGTGTCTGCGAAAGCGCGTGCCTGGCGCCGCTGGCCGTCGTCGATTGGGAGCAGGCTCTGCGGGTCGATGGCGGCGAGCGCCATGTCCGACGGCCCGCGGATGCAGGTCGCCCCGAGCGCTTGCAGCCGTTGCCACACCTGAAGCGGCTCGTCGCCGCCGAGAAGCAAGTCACCCGCCACGTACAGGCGCTTGACCCCCAGTCGTTCGAGCTCAGCCAGCACGACGTTCAACGCCGGGAGATTCCCGTGCAAGTCCGAGACAAAGGCGATCGGGCCGGCTGCAGGTGGGTGCGCCATGGCGTGATCCTAGCACCGCCTCGGCATGGCCGCTGGATGATGCTTGCATGAGGGCAGGCCTATTCTCGGCTGGGGAGAGTGAGTTGAGCGAGGGTAGCGATCGGGACAACGTCATTCGCGTTGGATTCGGAGCCGACGGCAAGCTTACCCGGGCGTTGAGCCCGGAGCCTGCGCCGTCGCATCCTGCGCCGCCACGGACCGATCCCCGTGACGGGCTGTACACCGTCGCCGAGGTGGCGCGGCTCTTCGGGTTCAAGCCGTCTCGCCTTCGATACTGGCACCGTTCGGGTTTGCTCGCCCCATCGGCGCGGCGCCGGGGCCGGAACTTCTATACCTTTGAGGATCTCGTGAGTGTGCGCGCCGCCAAAGGGCTGTTGGAGCAGGGCGTGCCGCTTCAACAGGTTCGCCGCTCGGTCGACTCCTTGCGTAGGGCGTTCCCGGACACGACCAGGCCGCTTTCTGAGCTTCGCGTCATGGCCGATGGGCGCACGGTGCTCGTGCAGGACGACGCAGGTGCCTACGAGGCGACCACAGGTCAGGCCGTGCTCGACTTCAGCGTCGATAGTCTCGAGTCCGACGTCGTTCGGCTCCTTCACTTCGATCATGACGATCGTGCCCGTGCGTACGAGCACTACCTCGAAGGCTGCCGCTACGACGAGAACGAGCGAACCTTCGACGAGGCCGAAGAGGCATATAAGAAAGCGCTTTCGTTGGACCCGACTCTCTCGAACGCGCTGACCAATCTGGGCAATCTCGAGTATCGGCGCGACCAAATCGAGGAGGCGGAGCACTACTACCGGCGCGCGCTCGCATGCGATCCCGAGCAACCTGAAGCTCTCTACAACCTCGGTTTCCTCTGCTTTGAGCGCGACGAAATCGAGCAAGCAATTCTCCTCTTCGGCCAAGCATTGGAAAGCGACCCATCTTTTGCCGATGCTCACTTCAACCTGGCAATGGCGCTCGAAGAGCGTGGCGACTGCACGGCTGCGCGTCCCCATTGGCAACACTACCTCGCGCTCGAGCCCGAGGGCGCGTGGGCCGACATCGCGCAGAAACACCTCAATCGAAGCCGCCGTCGCTGATCAAGCGCGCGTAGTGGCTATCGCTGCCGCGGTTTGACGTTCAGGGCCGTACGTACTTCTCGAGGTCGAGCGCCCATCGTACTTCCGTCACCGCGTCGTCGACCCCCCGCACCGGTTTGCGGTAGGTGACCTCGTGCCAGACGTCGAGCACCCTCGCTTCGTCGACCGGATCTTTGACTTCGACCACCTCCGCGTTCGACTCGAGGTACCCGCGGCTGCCCGCGGCTTCACCCACCTCCTCGCGAACTCGACGGAAGAGCTCGTCCGGCTGTGCAGAGGGAGCGTCCGAGCGCTGGGTTCTTGGACTCGCACCCCCGAGTCCATGATGTGCAGCCGAACGCGCTCCGCGATTTGGAGCTCGTGGTCGTCCGTCCGATAGATCTCGACGCCGGCGCTTGCGAGCGCCTGCTGAATGCTTTGAATCGTCAGCGTTTCCTCTAAACCGCTCATGGAAAACACGCGCTTGCGGTCCGGGAACGTACCACCCTCGACACCTGGCGCAAATTCGGCGATATCTTCCCATGGTCCAAGTTACCGACGCGATTGATCGGCAAGTCCGACTGCGGCGGCCGCCGGCGCGAGTCGTATCGCTCGTGCCGAGCGAGACATTGTCGGTTGCCGAGCTCGTTGGCGTCGGGCGAATCGTTGGTCGCACAGACTATTGCGTCGAGCCTGCCGGAGCGGTTGAAGCCGTTCCGTCGGTTGGCGGCACGAAAGCCTTCGACGTGGAGGCGGTCAAAGCGCTGAAGCCCGACTTGGTGCTCGCCAACAAGGAGGAGAACAGCCGACCGCTGGTCCGGGCACTGATCGCGGCGGGGCTCCCCGTGCATGTCAGCTTTCCATGCACCGTCGATCAATCGCTCGCCTATCTCAGATCGCTTTGCGCTCTGCTCGGAATCGAACCCGCTGATGCAGAGCCGTTTCAGGCATGCCGTGCGGCGGTCGAACGAGCGGCAGGGAGCGGGCAGGCGACCCCGCTTCCGGTGTTCGTGCCGATCTGGAAGGACCCTTGGATGACGTTCGACGAGGGGACCTACGCCAGCGACGTGCTGCGCGTGTGTGGCGCTCACAACGTGTTCGGTGGACGCCCGCGGCAATACCCGCTGGCCGCGGACCTCGGAAGAGCCGATCCAACGAGTACGGTGCGCGCCGAGGGCCGGGACACGCGGTACCCTCGCATTCGCCTCGAAGAGGTGATCGAGCGGCGGGCGCGTGCGGTGTTCTTGCCCGATGAGCCGTACGCATTTGGCGAGGCGGACGCCGCGGAGGTTGCTGCGCTTCCGTCACCCGAGCCGATCGTGGTCGAGCTCGTCAATGGCAAGGACCTGTTCTGGTACGGGACCCACGTTGCGCGTGCCCTCGGACGACTCCGGAACGAGGTTGAGCGCGCGCGCGCTCGTTGCTTTGGTTTGGCATCCAACAACTGAAGGGGGTGCAACCTCCCAAAGGGTGCACGCGGATTGATTTAGCAGTTGTAGCCAGTCGAAAACGCTAGCCAAGGATCGCGCGCTTGGATATGTTCCGCGGTGCCGTGACAGCCGTTGCTGACAGACTCTCTTCGATTCTTCCGAAGGGTGGCGCTGACGTCGCCGTCCACCGCGGTGCCCGTCGTCGTTCGCGGCGCTGGGCACTCGATGCGGAGATCGATCTTCTCGGCCCGGTGCGCGGTGCTGGATTGGCCCTCAACGCCAGCGTTGGCGGCCTCCGAATCGCAGTCGATATGGACGTTCCCGTGGGCCAGGTCTGCACGCTTCGTGTTCGCACGGCGCCCGACCATCAGACGGTCGAGCACGCCAAGGTCGTGTGGGCCAAGGCCCGCCCCGACGGCTATGTGCTTGGGCTCCAGTTCGTCAGCGCCCCCGACGCCTAAAATTATTCGGCTTTTTGGGCCCGAATGAGACATCATTCGGCTGGTTGCGGAGAGCTTGATCAGGGGTTAATTAAGCGACTCATCTGAGCGTACCGCCAACGGACGCTACGGAGGTTCAAATGCGCCGACGAATGTTCCTCGGGAAGATCCACCGAGCCACGATCACCCACGCCGACCTCGACTACGAGGGGAGCGTCACGATCGACGCCGACCTGCTCGATGCCGCTGGCATTCTCGAGCATGAAGAGGTTCAAATCTGGAACGTCACGCAGGGCACGCGCTTAGCTACCTACGCGCTTGAAGGCCCACGCGGCTCCGGCGTCATCTGTGTCAACGGCGCAGCGGCGCATCACATGAGCCCCGGCGATCTCGCGATCATTGCGACCTTCGGAGACATGAGCGACGAAGAGGCGAGGGCGCACAAGCCCAAGGTCGTGCTCGTGGACAGCAAGAACCGCATCGTCGACACCGGCCCCGAACGTGCCGGCCCGCAAATGCCCCGCAGGGTAGACGAGCTGGTCCATTAAGGCGATGCTCCCGGCGTTGCCGGGGTGGCGGAATGGCAGACGCAGGCGACTTAAAATCGCCCGTGGTGACACGTGCGGGTTCGAATCCCGCCCCCGGCACTTCCTTTGTCTTTTGGGGACAGGCTCCCCCTCTGGGAGTCTCCTGGTTTCAAACACTTGCAGACACAACCGCGAAAACGCGGAGCGGACTACTCCGGGACACGCAACCTGGGAAGATCTTCTCGGCGCAATGGGCGGCAGCACTAGCGGAGTCGGGTTCTGCACGGAGCAGCGCTTGTGCACCGACGGAGTCGACTGTGTCTGCGGCGAGTGCGACGACGACCTTTTCTGTCGCGATCCGAACAACTGCACCGACAACGGAAACTGCGTAGCCTTTGTCGAGGGCTGTGTTTGCGCAGACTGCGCCGACCTTCCCGTGTGCAACCGCTGAAGAAGAGCGAGGACGACCTAGGAGGTGACTGCTGGCGACCTAGAACCGCTCGGACTTCCGCCCACTCTTTTGGATCACTGCGTAGAGATCCTTGCGGCGGTCGGGCCAGGTTCGGACCGTCCCGGTGCCCTCCGTGCGGCGGAGCAGCCCGAGATCCAAGTCTCCGCATTGGGCGTGCCTTCCGAAGCGATTCCGTCTCGCGCGAACTGGATGTCGGATGGCGTCAGGATCGAGGCCTGGCCGTAGTGAATGTCGGCCCCCTCGACCTGCGGCAAATTGCCGACCGCGCCGGCCATGACCACGTACATGTGATTCTCGATCGCGCGTGCCAACGAGCAGGAACGCACCCTGATATGGCCCGATCGAATGTCCGTGTTGTACGGAACAAACAGGACGTCCGCGCCTCTGGCCTTCACGATTCGAACGAACTCGGGGAACTCGACATCGTAACAGATGGCGATCGCGATCTTTCCACTCTCGATGTCACGGCCCGCGGTGATGCCCCACCAACGCGCCTCGGAAGGAGTGACATGGGTCTTGTACTGTTTATCGATCCTTCCGTCCCGGTGAAAGAGATAGGCGATGTTGTAGAGGCGCTTCTTTTCGACCGCGAGATGCGTCCCTGCGATGATGTTGATGTTGTATTGAATCGCCATCGTGTGGAAGAACGACACGTACCGCTCGGTGAACTGGTCGAGCGCCCGCGCGGACTGTGCGGGGCTTGAGTCGGGTACGAGCGCGAGCAGTTGAGTGGTCAGAAGCTCAGGAAACAAGAGAAAGTCGACCCTGTAGTCGGCAGCCGAGTCGATGAAGAACTCGCACTGCGTCGCGAACTCATCGAAGCTCGCCACCGTGCGCATCTGGTATTGAACGGCTGCAACGCGCATGGCGGTGGCGGCCCGGCGTCTCGGATCGGGGGGAACGAAGGAGGGGTTCCGCCACTCCATCAATACTGCATGCCCGCTCGACTCCGTGTCACTCGGGAGGTAGTTCTCGATTACTTCCCTAGCGACGAAGCCGTTTGCAATTTGGGCGAGGATCACTGGGTCGCGGATCTCGTTACGGAGCACCTTTGCGAGATATTCCTGAGGCGACATCTCGTGCGCGTGCCGGCTGTACTTCGGCATTCGGCCACCGAAGATGATGCCGCGAAGGTTGAGGCGCCGTGCCAGTTCCTTTCGCTCGTCGTAGATCCGTCGCGCGAAGCGTTGACCCCGAAACTCCGGATCGACGGCGATGTCGATCCCGTAGAGCGTGTCGCCATCGGGGTCGTGCGTGCGAATCATGCCGCCCTCGCATACGTCGTGGTACGTGTGGGAGTCGGACAAGTCGTGGATGTTGATGATCAGCGAGCTGGACGTCGCGACCACTCGTCCGTCGATCTCGACGCAGAGCTGACCCTCCGGAAAGAGATCGAGCTGACTCACGAACTGCTGGCGTGTCCACGACTCGAGCTGGGGGTAGGCACCCTTGTGCACACGCTGCACGTCACGGAAATCGGATTTCTCGAGTTGTCGTACGACGACGCGCGGCTTTCCTCGGTTGTTGCTACCTTCTGACATCGCCTACGCTAGCACTGCCGCGCATAAGCCGCCCTACTACGATGTCGGAACCCAAAGCTGAACGCTGCGAATCGAGTTTTCGCGGTTGGGTCTGCAAGTGTCCGAAACTAGACGCTTCCCGAAGGGGGAGCGTGTCCCCCTAGGCGGCGGCTGTCGCGCGTGTGTTGGCTTCGTCTACGTAGAGGCGGCGCTCTTCGTTCACGAGGGCGAGAAGCTGCTTCTGATCGATCAGGCCGGCGTCGAGCAGGGCACGCATGTAGCCGTCGGCATAACCACGGGCCTGGGCCAACGTCGCGTAGTTGGCTCCGCTGAAGCGGGTTTCGATCGTCTTTCGCACGAGACCGCGCAGAGTTCCCTTGAGCTCGTCTAGATTCATGACCGTTCCTTCCTGAGTCCTGAGCCCCGAGTGTCGATTTCGGCTGGCTCCGGTCAAGAAAACGGCTGGCTAGAAGCAGGTGAGGTTCCGAAAGTCACGGATTCGCGATTCGATGTCTTCACGCGTCAGCTCGACAAGGGCCCCGATGCCAACGTCCTGCACGCAGAACGATGCCGTCGACGAGCCGCAGATTACCGCTTGCCGGAGGTCGGTGTGACCGTTCTCGGCCAGGTACCCGAGGAAACCGCCAGCAAACGAGTCGCCGGCGCCGGTCGGATCGGAGACGGCCTTCAGCGGATACGCGGGCGCGCAAAAGATGTCTTCGTCGAGGAAGAGCAGGGCGCCGTACTCGCCTCGCTTTACGATGACGGTCTCCGGCCCCATCGCCCGGAGTGCCTCTGCCACCGCCAACGGATGGTGATAGCCGGTGAGCTGACGCGCCTCCTCCTCGTTGATGACCAAGATGTCGACACGCGTGAGCAGCTCTTTCAACGCATCGAGCGCGGTGTCGATCCAAAGGTTCATCGTGTCGGCGATGACCAGCCGCGGGTTCTCAATTTGATCGAGAACGTGAAGCTGGAGCTGCGGCGCGATGTTGCCGAGCATGACGAATGGCGTGTTGCGGAACGCCACGGGAATCTTCGGCTGGAAGTCAGCGAAGACGTTGAGGTCGGTTTGAATCGTATCGCGCGACGTGAGGTCGTCGGCGTAGCGGCCCTCCCAGTGGAAAGTTTCGCCGTCGGCGACCTCCAACCCCGTCGTATCAATTCCGCGCTTCCGCAGCATGTCGACTGCCTCCCGCGGAAAGTCCTTACCGACGACGCCGACCAAGCGCACTGGCGCGAGTTGCGATGCCGCAAGGGACGCGTATACGGCGGAGCCGCCGAGGATGCGCGGATGAGAGCCGAGGTGATTGTGAATGGTGTCGAACGCGACCGAACCAACGACGAGAAGCTCGCTCATGATGCCTTTCAGGGGATGTATTTGCCGATCAGCGGTCGTAGCTTGTCTCGCACGTCCGGTGAAATCGAATCGGGGTTGGTGATGATTGCGCCGGCGAGCGCTGAGGCCGCCGGACGCTCGCTCGGGTCGGGCACGGCCTTGCCGAGCTCGACGATGATTTCTTTGGCTTTCGCGACGTTCTCATGCATGACGGCGACCACGGCTTCCACCGTGACGGCATCGTGGCCCTCGCGCCAACAGTCATAGTCGGTGGCCATTGCGAGCGTCGCGTATGGGAGCTCGGCCTCCCGCGCCAGTCGCGCTTCAGGCAGGTTGGTCATCCCGATCACAGACACGCCCCACGACCGGTAGAGCTGCGATTCGGCGAGTGTCGAGAACTGGGGGCCCTCGATGCAAAGATAGGTTCCGCCATCGTGCACGGTCGCGCCGGTGCTTCGGGCAGCGGCGCTCAACGCGCTTGCGAGTTGGCCATCGATGGGGTGTGCGAATCCGACGTGTGCCACGACCCCGTCGTCGTCAAAGAAGGTGTCGATGCGATTGCGGGTCCGATCGATGAACTGATCGACGATGACCATGTCGCCCGGGTGGATGTCTTCTCTCATCGACCCGACGGCGGACACGCTGAGGATCTGCTCGGCCCCAGCCATCTTGAGCGCGAGCACGTTGGCGCGGTAGTTGATTCGGTGGGGCGGATAGCGATGGCCTCGGCCGTGACGCGGTAGAAAGAGCAAGCGCGTAGGGCCGAGTCTTCCTGCGACGATCGTGTCTGAGGGCGCGCCGAACGGCGTCATCATTGGGATCTCTTCGACGTCCCTCAGTTGCCCGAGCTCGTAGAGTCCGCTGCCGCCGATGACGCCGAGGGTCCGTGGAGAAGTGCTCATCTGGTGTAGGCCTGTCTGGTGACGACGATCGTATCTACCTCAGCGTCGCGGAAGACGTCGAGCTTCACCGTCGATCCAGCGGGGCCACGCAGCCGTTCGACGATCGTCTCGTAGTCGAGCTCTCGGACCGAGGTCCCGTCGATCGCGATGATCACGTCGTCGACCTGAAGGCCAGCGAGGTCGGCTGCGCCGCCCGGCGGCACCTGGAAAACCCGCAGGCCCCCGCCTTCTGAATAACCGAGCTTCGCGTGGATACCCCCGGCCGGCTTGCCGCCGCCGCTGCCACCGCAGGCTGTGCAGAGGGCGAGGCCCACGAGCAACGCGGTCAGGGTTGTGGAAAACCGGTTCATCGTGCGCCACGGGCATAGCGGGCTTCTCGGGGAGCGCAAACCTTCGCCGAGCCAAGATTGACACCCTGCGCCTCCGGAGTACCATGCCTTCAACCCCGCGAAAATGTGGGTGAAAACGCTTGTGGGCCGAACCGATGTATAAGCTTGTCATCTCCGATGACGAAGGTCACACCACCGTCGTTCCGCTTCTGCGCGACGAGGTCACCATCGGTCGCGAGAAGGGCAACACGATTCGGCTTACCGAGCGTAACGTGTCCCGGCTTCACGCCCGGATCCTCAAACGTAATGGATCTTACATTGTCGAGGACCTCGGTTCTTACAATGGGGTGACGGTCAACGGGGCGCGCATCGAGGCCAAGGCCGAGCTCGCCGCGGGTGATCAGCTCGGCATCGGAGACTACGACCTCGCGTTTCAGTCCGACGTGGTGGCCACCGCCAACACCTTGCCCTCGCCGAAGCCGAGGAGTCAGCCTCCGCCGAGGCTCGTGGTTCTCGGGGAGCCGGCCGCCGGCGCCGAGTTCACACTGAACAAGCCCGCCCTGCGCATCGGGCGCGACGAGCGCCTAGACATTTGGATCAACCACAAGTCGATCTCGCACGAGCACGCCGAGGTGCAGGTGAGTGATGCCAAGGTGACCGTGTTCGATTTGGATAGCGCCAACGGCATGCGGGTGAACGGCGTCAGCGCCAAGCGGGCCGTGCTCGAGACCGGAGACATCCTTCAGCTCGGCGAGGTTCGGTTCCGTTTTCTCCCAGCCGAGGGTGCCCACAGCTTGGTTCCGCTGCCTGGGGAACTGCCAGCCGCGGCTCCATCGTCATCCTCGTCGCGCAAGCCAGTCGTTGCGATCTCGATCATTGGGCTTCTACTGGTAGCCGGTGCGGGCGCTGTCCTGACGACCCTGCGTTCGCCACCGGGCTCCGCTGCCTCGGAATCCGCAGCGGTGCCGATTGCGCCGCCGGCCGCCACGGAGGGACCCGCCAGCATAGTGACGACGACGCCCACCGAGGCCCCGAAGGACGGCGACAGCGCAAGCGCGTCAGTCGACGAGCCGCAGGAATGGGAGAGGGAGCTCGTTCGCGCACGCCGTGCGTTGGCTCGTGAGCGATTCGATCGGGCCTATGTGATCGCCGAAGAGTTGCCAGCCGACAGCGTGCTGCGGGAGACCCCTGAGTTCGGCGAGATCCGCTATCGATATGTTCAGTCCCACATCAATGAGGGTGAGCGCGCTCTACGGGAGGGCGACCTCGATCGCGCAATCCGCGAGGCGGCGCTGGTCTTGGAAGTGCAAGGCATCACACCAAAGCAACGCCAGGAGGCTCGACAGCTGAGCCGGCAGGCCAAGGCCGCCCAGGGTCGCAGAATCGTTGATTAATGGCCTCCGGCCGTGACACACTGGAGATGGGTGTTTGGGGGAACACAGTCCAAGAGGGATCCGTCCCGGCCGGGTGCGTGGCTAGTCGCGCTCCTGCTCGGGGTGTCCGCGCTTCCCAGTGGGGCGGCGGCGCAAGACGCGACGCTCCAGGGCGGCGGGATGGATCTGCACCTCTTCCGGCCGGCCGTCGACAGCCGCGGGTACTTCAGCGTGAACGGCAGCGAGGTCATGCCGCACAAGGAGTTCAGCTTCGGGCTCGTCCTCGACGCAGGCTTCGGCATCCTTCGTTACAACGGTTTCATCAACGATCCAAACGAAGCGGCCACCGACGCCGCGCGACAGAACCGGATTGCGCGACAGGCGTTCACCGGGACGTTCAAGTTCAACTTCGGCATCGTCGATCGGCTGGTCGTCGGTATCTCACTTCCGATCACGTTCTTTCGGGGTCACGCCGTGCAAACGCCCGATCGAGGAGGCAGTTGTCTCGCTGGCTCGAACACTTGCCTCTACAACCCCGAAGCCGGCGGCCTGCGTTCCCAGGGCGTTGGGGATCTGACGCTCAACGTCAAGGCTCGCCTCTTGAACCTCGGCGAGCTTCCGGTCGGGATCGCGGTCACGTTGCGTGCAGGATTTCCCACCGCCAAGGAGACGCAGTTTGCAGGCGAACCGGGCTTTTCGCTTTGGCCGACCGTGGTGTTCGAGTTCCAGCCAATCGAAAAGATCCGACTCGCGCTCGAAGGCGGCTATCGATGGAACTCCAAGCAGGGTGCGACCTTCATTTGGGACGGAAGCTCTAGTCCATCAAATCCGCTGGGCAACGCCATCGACCCGGTCGACGACCCCAATGCAGGTCGTCGCTTCACCTACGACGACTTGATCACGTTCGGCTTCGGCTCGGCGTTCCGCGTTGCGCAATCCTTCGACATCATTCTGGAGCTCTATGGAACGCAGATTGCAAAGGAAATTCGGACCAAAGGCACCCTCTCGATGGAGGCGTTGCTCGGGTTCAAGTACTTCGTAACCAACAAGAGCTTCCTCTACGCCGCCGGCGGCGCAGGCATTCCCAAGACGGGATTCCAAGCCGCTGACGCTCGCGTGGTGCTCGGCTTCATGTACGAGCCTGCCGTGGGTGATCGTGACAAGGACGGTATCCCGGATGACGACGATGGTTGTCCGGACGACGCCGAGGACAAAGACGGATTCGAAGACAGCGACGGTTGTCCGGACCTCGACAATGATGGTGACGGCATCTTGGATGTCGACGACGCCTGCCCACTGGTCAAAGAGGATTACGACGGCGATCGAGATGAAGACGGTTGTCCGGAAGGTCGCGAAGGCGATCGGGACGGCGACGGGATTCCCGACGACATGGACGAATGTCCGGATGAACCCGAGGACTTCGACGGCTTCCAAGATGAAGACGGTTGTCCCGATCCCGACAACGACGGTGATGGAATTCCGGACGAAAAGGACCTGTGCCCGAATGACCCGGAAGACTTCGACAAGTTCCAAGATGAGGACGGCTGCCCTGACGTCGACAACGACGGCGACCGGATCCTCGATGTTGACGACGCCTGCCCGAACGATCCGGAGACGTACAACGGACACGAGGACGAGGATGGATGCCCCGACAAGGGTCTCGTGATCCTCGAGGACACCCAGATCACCATCCTCGAGAAGGTCTACTTCGAAACCGATAGCGCCATCATCAAGGCGCGGAGCTTCCCGTTGCTGGATGCAGTCGCGGCCACTTTGAACGCCAGCCCCCAGATCACGCTCTTGGAGATCCAGGGTCACGCGGACGAGCGAGGCAGCGACGGATACAACATTAAGCTCACCCGAGCGCGCGCCGCGTCGGTCATGAACGCCCTCATCGAGCGGGGCGTTCTCAAGGAACGGCTGCGCTCCGGCGGCTACGGCGAACGTTGCCCGGTCGATCCCAAGCACAACGCGAACGCATGGGAGAAAAACCGGCGCGTGGAGTTCAAGATCATCGAAACCGACGCAGGACCGACCGGAGTTGAGGTAACATGCCCGCGGGGCCGGTCGCTGGTTCCGAGGTGATATGTCGCGCGAGCGCTTCATCGAGCTGATGACCCCTGCACTGGCGCGCTTCAGTCAGGACGTG